>Ga0075424_100000152_pt1 | contig 45704 bp, 41 predicted proteins | sample SoiMethybrSBSTD3_FD_75301 | JGI IMG/M metagenome (GOLD analysis project Ga0075424, IMG submission 75301) | Bulk soil microbial communities from a Populus tree surrounding site in Tennessee, USA - Soil MetaG P. TD hybrid SBSTD3 | ecosystem: Environmental > Terrestrial > Soil > Tree plantation...
CGACCGGCGCCTCCAGCCGTTCGGCGAGGGCGACGAGATCGGCTCCCAGCGCGGCCGCCCCCAACCCGGCGTAGATCAGCGGGCGCACCGCCGGGCCGTTGAGCATCGCGTCGGCCCGCTCAATTTGCTCGGGTGCGGCGACCGGCGGGACGATCGCGACTGCCGCTCCCCAGCGAGCTGGATCGACCTCGTGACGAGACAGGTACAGATTGACCGGCACCTCGACCATGACGGGGCCGGGCGTCCCGGCCCGGGCCACCGCGCAGGCGCGGCGAATTTCCGGATAGAGGTCCTCACCCCGATCGATCCGGACCGCGGACTTGGTGACCGGCCGCGCGATCGCCAGCTGATCGACGTCGTGCAGCTGAAACGCCTTCTTGAAGTCCTGCCGGATGCCGCACCCGAGCACGAGCATGGGCACGCTGTCCATGAACGCCTCGGCGATGCCCGACAACGCGTGCGTCAACCCGGCTCCGGGGACGACGTTCACACAGGCGAGCCGGCCCGAGGCGCGCCAATACCCGTCCGCCATGAACGAAGCGCTTTGTTCGTCCGTGACGAGCACCGGACGCACCTGGCCCGATTGGGCCAGGGCGTCGTACAGCTCGATGTTGTGAGTGCCGGGAATGCCGAAGGCGCAGGCGACGCCTTCGTCCTCGAGGGCGCGCACGACGATTTCCCCGCCTGTCAGCTTCACGACGGTGAAGCTACGGTCGCCGCCCTCCGACGGCACGGGTACGCCGTTTGGCAGAAGTGAGCGAGAGACGTATCGTGACGCGTCGTGAGCGTCGATCTCGTCGTGTCGAGCGAGCGGGTCGTGACCCCGGATGGCGTGCGCCCCGCCGCGATCGTCGTCGCCCAGGGCCGGATCCAGAACATCGTCCCGATCGGTGACGCGCCCCCCCCTCACGCAGCGGCGAGCGTGAACGCAGGATCGGCCGCCGTGTTGCCGGGTCTCGTCGATACCCACGTGCACTTGAACGAGCCGGGCCGCACCGAGTGGGAGGGGTTCGTGACGGGGACTCGCGCGGCGGCCGCCGGCGGGGTGACGACGTTGATCGATATGCCGCTCAATTCCATCCCCGCCACGACGACGGTCTCCGCCCTGCGCCTGAAGCTCCAAGCGGCGGCGCCGGTTGCCCTGGTCGACTACGGGTTCTGGGGTGGCGTGGTCCCAGGCAACGTCGACGATCTCGAGCCGCTGCTCGACGCCGGCGCCCTCGGCTTCAAGTGTTTTCTCGTGCCCTCCGGCGTGGACGAGTTCGCCCACGTGGGGGAGTCCGATCTCCGTCCGGCGATGCAGCGGTTGGCCGCTCGTGACGCCGTGCTGCTGGCGCACGCCGAGCTGCCCGGGCCGATCGCGCGCGCCGCGCCGCAGGGCGACCCGCGCCGGTACGCCACCTGGCTCGCCTCGCGGCCCGAGGACGCCGAAGTCGAAGCGATCAAGCTGCTACTCCGGCTTTCCGAAGAAACGGGATGCCGTGTGCACATCGTCCACCTCTCCGCGGCGACGGCCCTCCCGATCATCGAACGCGCCCGCCGGGCGGGCGCACGGATCACCGTCGAGACGTGTCCCCACTACCTCACGTTCGCGGCCGAAGCCGTCCCCGACGGGAGCACGGCCTACAAGTGCGCTCCGCCGCTGCGCAGCGCCGCCAACCGCGAGCAATTGTGGGACGGACTGGCGCGAGGCATCATCGATCTCGTGGCCACCGATCATTCACCGGCCCCGCCGGCATTGAAACGATTGGACAGCGGCGACTTCATGGCCGCCTGGGGAGGGGTCGCTTCGCTCGAGCTGTCGCTCGCGGCGGTGTGGTCGGGGGCCCGGGCCCATGGTCACGCGCTCGATGACGTCGCCCGCTGGCTCTGCGGCGCGCCGGCCCGGTTGGCCGGACTGGACCGCAAAGGCCGGATCGCTCCGGGGTGCGATGCCGACCTCGTGATCTTCGACCCGGATGCCGAGTGGAGCGTCGAGCCGGTCCGGCTGCGCCAGCGCCACCCAATCACGCCCTACGCCGGGATGACGCTCCAAGGCAAAGTCCGTCAGACGTTCCTGCGCGGCGTGAGTATCTATGAAAACGGCCGCACCAGGGAGCGGCCGGAGGGACAATGGGTGCGACGAGCGATCGTCGGCTAGCTGCCGCGGCGGTCCTCCCCGGTGCGGCGCTCGTCCCCGGAGCGGCGGGGCTTGAGGGTGCGACGGTCGCGTTCCTCGCGTCGCTCGGTGGACGTGCGGCCGAATGTCCGGCGCCGCTCCGCCCACTTGCGGCGATCGAACGTGGTGCGGCGGCTTTTCTTGCGCCGCTCGGATTTACGCCGCTCCGGACCGTTGTGCTTGCCGCTCGCCATGTCGCCTCCACAGGGGCCGCCACAAGATGCGACGGGAAGGGCGGATTTCGCCAGCCACACGGGGGAACTTCATGCAGCCGGGCTTGATCGATCTCGCAACCGCCCGCCTCGGCGGCCGGGCCATGCTGGCGAACGACGAGTTCTTCGCCCCCAAGTCCAATCTCGTGAAACCCGAGCCCGCCGTGTTCCTCGAAGGCAAGTACACCAGCCGCGGCAAATGGATGGACGGTTGGGAAACGCGGCGTCGCCGCACACCGGGACACGACTGGTGCATCGTCCGGCTGGGGGTTCCCGGTGTGATTCGGGCCGTCGTGGTCGATACGCGGCACTTTCGCGGCAACCATCCGGAGGCGTGCGCCATCGATGCCGCAGCCATTCGCGGCGAGGCGAACGTCGCCCGTTTGCGCAAACTCGGCGACCGCTGGATCGAGCTCGTGCCGCGCAGCCCGTTGGCCGGCGACACGGCGAATGAGTTCCCGGTGACGAATGAATCGCCCGTTACACACGTGCGCTTGAACATCTTTCCGGACGGCGGCGTGGCCCGCCTGCGTCTCCTGGGTGAGGCTCGTCCCGATTGGGAGCGCCTCCGCGCGAAGCGGAGGCGCGTGGATCTGGTCGCCGCGCAACACGGCGGTGTGGCGCTGGCCGCGAGCGACGAGTTCTTCAGTCATCCCCAGAACCTCGTGATGCCGGGCCGGCCGGCGGACATGGGCGACGGGTGGGAGACGCGGCGCCGTCGTGGCCCGGCAGGGGGGCACGATTGGGTGGTGTTGCGGCTGGGACATCGCGGAACGATCGAGGAAGTCGTGGTGGACACGACCCACTTCAAGGGCAACTACCCGGAGAGCTGCCGGCTCGAAGCCTGCGACCTCCCGGAACTGAATCCGGGCGCCGTCCCGCCGCCGGACGATGGAGCTCCCTGGCGCGAGCTGGTGTCGAGGACCAGGCTGCGCCCGGATACGCCGCACCACTTCCGTGCCATCGGCCGGTCGGGCCCGGTGACGCACGTGCGGCTGAGCATCTTTCCCGACGGAGGCGTCGCCCGGCTGCGGCTGTTCGGGAAGCCCGCGTGACCGGTGTTGCCTCCCTGGTGAATCAGTTGCCCAAGGCGGAGGCCGCCGATGCCCTGCGTCGTTGCTGCGGGTCCGAGCGCTGGGTGGAGCGCATGATCGCGGGCCGTCCGTACGTCGACGAGAGGGCGTTGGTCGATGCCGCCGAGCGGGTCTGGTGGGATCTGGAGCCGGAGGACTGGCACGAAGCCTTTCGCGCTCATCCCAGGATCGGCGAGCGTGGCACAGACGCCTGGTCACGGACCGAGCAAGCGGGGGTCGATGATGCGACCACGGACGCGCGTCGGCGTCTCGCCCGTGGTAACGAGGCGTACGAACGCCGCTTCGGCCACGTTTACCTCGTGTGTGCCACGGGACGTGGAGCGGCGGACATGCTGTCCGACCTCGAGGCGAGACTGATGAACGACCCGGCGGAGGAGCTGCGCGTCGCCGCGGCGGAGCAGGCGAAGATCACCAGGCTGCGACTGGAGAAACTCAGGACCCCATGACCTCGATCACCACCCACATCCTCGATACGGCCCGTGGCCGCCCGGCCGCCGGGCTCGCGGTCACCCTGTCGATCCGCACCGGCGAGCGCTGGACTGAGCTGGCGCGGGCGAACACGGGACCAGATGGGCGGATCCCGAACATGATCCCGGCCCAAGCACCCGTGGCAGCCCCGGGCGCCATCTATCGGTTGACGTTCGCTGTGGAGGCGTACTTCGCGGCGCAGGGAATCGCGCCGTTCTATCCGATGGTCGACGTCGTCTTTCGACCACAGGACGACGGGCATCATCACGTACCGCTGCTCTTGAGTCCATTCGGGTACACGACGTACCGCGGCAGTTGATGGTGGGCGCCCACCTCGAGCAATGGCTGAGTCTCGCGCTGCGCTGGATGCATGTCATCACCGGTGTAGCGTGGATCGGGACGTCGTTCTACTTCAATTGGCTCAACGCGCGCATCGCGCCCGCGCCGGACCTGCCGCCGGGCGTCGGCGGAGAGCTGTGGTCGGTTCATGGCGGGGGGTTCTATCGGGTCCTGAAGTACACGGTGGCGCCGGAACGACTCCCGGCCACGTTGCATTGGTTCAAATGGGAGGCCTACGCCACCTGGTTGAGCGGGATCTCGTTGCTCGTCCTGCTCTACTACGTGGGAGCGCGGGAATACCTGCTCGATCGCTCCGTTTCCCCCATCGGCGCAAGCACGGGGATCGCGATCGGACTGTCCGCTCTGATTCTGTCCTGGCTGATCTACGACCTCCTCTGCCGGTCACCGCTCGGCGATCGGCCGCTGGTCCTGGGCGCGCTCGGCCTGGCGCTCGTCGCTCTCATGGCCTGGGGGTTGGGGCACTTTCTGAGCGCCCGTGCGGTCTATCTCCACGTCGGGGCGTCGCTGGGGACGATCATGGCCGCCAATGTGTTTCGGGTGATCATCCCGGCCCAGCGGGAGATGGTCCAGGCCATGACGGAAGGCCGGACACCTGACGCCGCGCGCGGCCGGCAGGCGGCGATGCGGTCGTTGCACAACAACTATCTCACCCTGCCCGTGCTGTTCACGATGATCAGCAACCATTACCCGGCGACCTACGGGCACCCCTGGGCGTGGGTGATCCTGATCGTGCTGCTCGTCATCGGGGTGCTCGTCCGCCATTGGTTCAACCTGCGGAACCTGGGGAGGGGCCGGCGCAGCGCGTGGCTATTACCCGCCGCCGCGCTGGGCCTCCTCGTCCTCGCGGCGCTCACTGCTCCCCCCCCCCGGGCCGGCCGCGGGGCCGCGCCAGTCGGTTCCGATGCGGTGTCGTTTGCCGAGGTCAGGGTGGTGATCGCGCGCCGTTGCGCCCCGTGTCATTCGTCCGCGCCGACCTACCCCGGCATCCCCACCGCCCCGGCCGGGGTCGTGTTCGATACTCCCGAGCAGATCCAGTCCCGTTCCCAGCGCATCCTCGAGCGCGCGGTCACGACCCGCACCATGCCGCTCGGCAATCTCACAGGGGTCACCGACGCGGAGCGTGAACTATTGGGGCAATGGGTCCGGGCAGGTGCTCCTCTGCGGTAACCGGCTGAGAACCAGATCGGGTGGGTTCACCCCGGGGCCATGCCCCGGGGCCTAAGCGATGTCGAACAGAATTTTGAGTGTCCCCGGCCGCTGTGCGTGGTCGAACGCATCGAGCGCCCGCTCCAGGGGATAGTGCGCCTGCACCATCGATTCGACGTCTACCGCGCGATCCAACAGCAACGCAATCGCCTTGGGGAACGGCCCGCAACGCGAGCCGATCAGTGTCAGCTCGTTCACCACGATGGTCGACGCATTGAACGTGAGGGTATCCGCGTACGTGCTCTTCATCACCAGGGTTCCGCGCGGGCGGAGCGCCTTGAGCGCGAGCCCGAAGCCCAGGTGGTTGCCGGTGCACTCCACCGCCACGTCGAACGCACCGGCCGACACCGCATCGGGGCGAATCGCGGCGATGCCGCGCGCTTCGAGCCGGGCGAGCTTCGGCCCATAGCGCCCCACCACGCGCAGCTGGCAGCCGGTCAGTCCGAGGGTCTGGGCCACGAGCTGGCCCAGCTTGCCGTCTCCCACGACCAGCACGCGGTCGGACGGTGAGATCCGGACCTGGTCCTGGATTTCGAGCGCTGCGGCGAGCGGCTCGACGAACACGGCCGCGTCGTCGGACACGGAGTCGGGCAACGGGTGGAGATTCTCGGCCGGCAGCGTGAGGTACTCCGCGAACGCCCCGTGACGGTTCACGATGCCGAGCACGGTGCGTCGCTCGCAATGCGTGCGCCGTCCCGCGCGGCACGCGTCGCAGGCACCGCACACCGCGTTGATCTCGCCGACTACGCGGCGACCCTGTAGCCCGGCGGGACCCCGTTCCACGACGCCGGTGAATTCGTGGCCTAAGACACCGGTATAGGGATAGTAGCCGCGCGCCAGCTCCACATCGGTATTGCAGATCCCCGCCCGCGTCACGCGGACCAGAACCTCCCCAGAGGGCGGCTCTGGAACAGGGACACTATGACGCAGCCTGAGCTGGCCGCCTTGCAGCCATACGGCCTTCACGGCGATTGCAGCCCGTGGTAGAGCACTCGCGCCATCACCTGACGGCGATAGTGGGCGGTGGAGCGGATGTCGTCGATCGGCGATACGTCGCGCGCGATGGCCGCGAGAAAATCGTCCGGCGATGTGACGGGGTGGCCTTCGGTCAGCTGACGCTCTAGTGCCCGGCAGCGGCAGACGGTCGGCGCCATGCTCGCCGCTACAACGCGCCAGCCTTGGTCGCCGCGCACCACCGCCAGTCCGACCTTGGCGATCGCCTGGGCCCGGCGCGAGCCGACCTTCTCGAACCATTGCACGCTGTACGGCCGGCGTGGGACGCGAATCTCGACCACGAGCTGATCCGGTGACCGCCGCATCTGCTTGTACCCCTGATAGAAATCCGCCAGGGCGACCTCCTCACGACCGCGCTGCGATTCGATCACGACCACGGCGTCGTAGGCCATCAGGACGGGGACGCCGTCCGCCGCCGGTGAGGCGTTCACGACGTTCCCTGCCCAGGTACCGCGTGCCTGGATCTGGATCGATCCGACCTGCCGCGCCGCGCGGGCGAGCAGGGGCAGCTCACGCGTGGCACGCGCGTCCGTAATGACATCCCAATAGGTGACGAGCGCGCCGAGCACGAGCTGACCGTCGCTCCACTGGACGCCCTTCAATTCGCCGAGCCGTGAGAGATCGATATACGCGCGGTCGTGCTCGCTGGGTCGTGTGGGCCAGTGCACCAGGAGATCGGTGCCGCCGGCGATCGGGATCAGGCCGGCGTCGTCGGCCAGCATCTTCAACGCTTCCGCCTTGGTCCTGGGCTGCAGGACTCTCACTGCCGCTCCCTGAGTCCCGCTGTAATGCCGTCGATGATGCCGTCGTAACCCGTGCACCGGCACAGGTTACCGGCCATCAGCTCGCGCACGGTGTGGGTCAGGAGCAGCTCGGGGTGGGCGTCGATCCATCGGGCCGTCATCGCGACCCCAGGTGTACACGCGCCGCACTGCGTGGCACCGGCATTCCGCAGCAGCTCCAGGTCGGCCGGATCGAGCGATTCCACAGTCTCCACCCGCGCGCCCCGCACCTGATAGATCGGAATCAGACAGGAATCGACCGGCAGGCCGTCCAGGTACACGGTACAGGCACCGCATTCTCCTTCTCCACAGCCTTCCTTCGTCCCCGTCAGACCGAGCCGGTACCGAAGCGTGTCGAGCAGGCGCTCGGCGGGATCGACCTCGAGAGACGTCGGAGTTCCGTTGAGGATGAACGAAATGCGGAATTCGGAATGCGGAGTGCGGAATGGGCGTTCGCTCATCGCTCCCCCTTGGGCGATTCCGCATTCCGCATTCCCCATTCCACATTCTCCAAGAGGCGCTCCGGTGTCAGCGGTATGACACAGGGATCCGCTCCCGTTGCCGCGGCCACCGCGTTCAGCACCGCCGGCGCCGGACCGTCCATCGGGAGCTCCCCCAATCCCTTGGCTCCCTGCGCGCCGAATGGATACGGGTTCTCGATGAACGCCACGCGAATCGGGGGCAAGTCGTCGCTCGTGGGAATGATGTAGTTGGTGAGCTGGGCGTTGGCCATCGCGCCATCTTTCCAGCGGCACTCTTCGAGAAGCGCCCAGCCGATGCCCTGGGCCACACCGCCCTGCACTTGTCCGCGCGCCAGTGTCTCGTTCAGCACCTTGCCGATTTCCTGCACCGCGACGAAATCGAGCACGCGCGTATCGAATGTGCGCAGATCGACCTCCACCTCTGCCACGTAGGCGCCCCAGGCAAAGGTGCCGTATGCGTCACCGGTGTAGGTCGCGTCGTCCCAGGAGACCCCGGGCGGCCGTTGATACACACCCTCGGCGAGCAGCGTCTCGCCCGGGTGACGCTCGTGCCATCGGCGGATCGCGACCCTGACGGAGTCGCCGCGCGCCGTGGCGTCGAGACCGAGCGCGGCGCGCAGGTTGTCGCACGCGAGCTCGACCATGTGTCCCACGACCATCGCGGTCCGCGAGGCCACGGTGGGACCGCTGTTCGGGACGCGTGCCGTGTCGGCTTCGGCGATCACGACATCGTCGGGCTCGAGTCCCAGCCGGTCGGCCGCGAGCTGGGTGAACACCGTCAACGTCCCCTGGCCCATCTCGATGTTGGCGCTGCGGACCTCGATGCGGCCGTCAGGGAGGCCGGCCACGTGCAGCCGCGAAGCGAGCATGACTTCACCGCTGCCGGTGAATCCCGCGCCATGGTGGAACGTCGCCATCCCGATGCCGCGGCGCTTGGCCGGCGTACGCTGGTTGAATGACGCGTGCGACGCCCGCTTGCGTTCGTAGTCCGACAACCGCAGCGCCTGCTCGAGCACGGCCAGTCGATCGGTCCCGTCTTTGATCACCTGGCCCGTCGCCGTAGTCTGCCCGTCCCGCAGCAGATTGCGTCTCCGCAGCTCGGCGGGGTCGAGGCCGAGCCGCGCCGCGATGCGATCCATGTGTCGTTCGTTGGCGAAGTGGGTCTGGGGCGCGCCGAATCCCCGGAACGCCCCGAACGGCACGGCGTTGGTGAACATGGCGCGACCTTCGATCCGCACGTGATCGCAGGCGTAGGGACCGGCCGCGTGGATGATGCCGCGCGACAACACGACCGGTGAGAGTGTGACGTACGCTCCGCCGTCCATGACCACGTCGATGTCCTGGGCGAGGAGCTTGCCGTCCGCGGTCACGCCAGTGCGGTGCCGCACCACCGACGGATGGCGTTTGGTGGTCGCCGCCATATCCTCGCCGCGATCGTAGACCATCTTCACGGTTTCGCCGCTCTTCAATGCCAGCAGCGCCGCGTGGAGCGCGATCGTGGAGGGATACTCTTCCTTCCCACCGAAGCCGCCGCCCGTCGGCGTCTGGATCACGCGGACGTGGCGCTCGTCCTTGCCGAGCGGTCCAAGCAGGGCCTTCACCACGTAGTACGGGCACTGCATCGAGCCGCGCAGCACGACGACGCCGTCTCGGAGCTCCGCGATCATGCCCTGCGGCTCGAGGTAGACGTGCTCCTGCGCCCCCGTTTCGTAGGTGCCTTCGACCACGATCGGCGCCCGGGCCAGCGCGGCCTCAACGTCACCCTTGATGATCGAGAGATGCTTGAGAACGTTGTCGCTGCCGTACTGGATTTGCGGTGGCTCTGGAGCCAGGCGGTAATCGAGGATGGCGGGCTCCGGCACCACGTCGATCGTGACGGCCGCTACGGCGCGCCGCAGCGCCATCCGGTCGGGGTGCCCCAGTAGCAGCACCGGCTCCTGGACATGCCGCACGTACCCCGGCGCCAGCACCGGTTGATCGCGCTCGATCAGAGCGATGACGTTCGAGCCGGGGATGTCCCGATGGTCGACGATGGTGAATTGCGACCAGTCGATCGCCGGGTCGAAGCGCACCGCCGTGATCCGCCCCCGGGGCGCGGGGCTCCGCACCGTCGCTCCCCACAGGAACCCTTCCAGGGGCAGGTCGTCGACATACCGCTCCCGCCCGGTGAGCTTCGCCATTCCTTCGAGGCGCTGCATGGCGCAAAAGGTGGGTCGCGGGATGCCCGCTTGGCAACTCCGCCGCCCATTGCCATCGCCCCGCGCGAGGTGTAGCTAACCGAACGAACATCGATCTTCCCTCCGAGGACCATCATGGCACGCGCCCGTACCAAATCCCGGCCGATCCCCCGTCAAGCCACGCTCCGCTCCGTCAACCCCGCCACGGGCGAGCTGCTCGAAACATTCGCGGAAATCAATCCGGCACAGCTCAACCGCATCCTGGAAGGGGCCGAGCTGGCGTTTCGGGACTGGCGCCGCCGGCCGTTAGCCGACCGCACCAGCCTGCTGCGGCGCGCTGCCCGGATTCTGCGCGATGGAAAAACGAAGTACGCCCGCACCATGGCGCTCGAGATGGGGAAGCCCCTGGCGCAGGGAGAGGCCGAGGCGGAGAAGTGCGCGTCGGTGTGCGACTACTACGCCGACCACGGCGCCACGTTTCTCGCGCAACAACCGCGCGACCTCGACGGGACACGGAGCTACGTCCGCTTCGATCCCATCGGCCCGGTGCTCGCCATCATGCCGTGGAATTTCCCGTTCTGGCAGGTGTTCCGGTTCGCGGCCCCGGCGCTGGCCGGCGGCAATGTCGGATTGCTCAAGCACGCCTCCAACGTGACCCGCTGCGCGCTGCAGATCGAAGAAGTGTTTCGCGAAGCCGGTTTTCCGGAGCATGCGTTCCGGACCCTGATGCTCTCGAGCGGCCGCGTGGCCGGTGTGATCGCCGATTCCAGAGTCCGGGCCGTCACCCTGACGGGTTCGGAAGGCGCCGGCAGTCAGGTGGCGGAGCAGGCGGGCCGCGTCCTGAAGAAGACCGTGCTCGAGCTCGGTGGCAGTGATGCGTTCATCGTTCTCGACGATGCCGACCTTCCCAAGGCCGCGAAGACCGCGGCCGACGCGCGCCTCATCAACAGCGGTCAGAGCTGCATCGCCGCCAAGCGGTTCATCGTGGTGGAGTCGGTGGCCGCCCGCTTCGAGGAGTTGTTCGCGACCGAAATGGGATCGCGCCGCATGGGGGACCCGCTCGCGCCCGAGACGCAGGTCGGTCCGCAGGCGCGCGACGAGCTGCGGGACGAGCTCCACAAACAGGTGCAGCGATCGGTGAAGCGCGGGGCCCGGATCGCCATCGGAGGCGCCGTGCCGAAGGGCCCCGGCGCCTTTTACCCGCCGACGGTCTTGTATGGCGTGCGCCCGGGGATGGCGGCGTTCGACGAGGAAGTGTTCGGCCCGGCGGCCGCCGTAGTCCGCGCCAAGGACGACGCCGATGCCATCGCGCTCGCCAACGCTTCGCCCTACGGACTGGGCGCGGCAGTCTGGTCGGCCGACCGGACCCGGGCCGAACGGGTCGCCGCGGAGCTCGAGGCGGGGTGTGTGTTCGTGAACGGTATGGTGCGCTCGGACCCGCGGTTGCCGTTCGGCGGCGTGAAGCGGTCGGGCTACGGACGCGAGCTGTCCGAGTACGGACTGCGTGAGTTCCTGAACATCAAAAGCGTGGCGGTCGCGTAATGAGGGTGTGGGGAGCGACGGGGGTGATCATTTGCGCCTGGATTTTGAATACCGGGTGCGGCACGAATCCCAGGCTTTCGCACCAACCAATTGTGCTGGTGGCCATCGATTCAACTCGTCCCCGGATACCGCCTCAGCCAAACCTTCCGCTAGACTCCACCTATACGGTGGCTGCCCCCGATCTGCCGCGCGCGGAGGGACTCTACTACCGGAATATCCTCGGAATCATTGTCGACGACACAGCAAGTGGCCCGACGATTAGAGATCTCTTTCGGCGTTATCACGGAACCATCATCGGGGGCAACCCGGCGGACGGTGAATACATCATCCGGATTCCGGATCCTGGACCGTCGTTCGCCGCGGTCGAGGCGATTGTCTCAAGGATCTACACCGAGCCCGGTGTATCGCTTGCCAGGAAAGTCTACTATCGGACCCCGATCTACCTGCAGGGCACGAACGAAACGAGGCAGGTTTCCGGTCGAGTCGTGGAATTCGATTCGCGGTATCCTCTTCCGTATGCCGTCGTGACAATGCGTGGGACGTCTTTTGTCACGCAGACGGACTCTATCGGCCGCTTCCTTATTCCCGGTCCTGTACCGCCCGGCTGCTACAGATTGACGGTACGTGCGATCGGGTATGCCTGGACAGAGGTCCGCTTCGCCGCCAATCAGACACTCCCTACGATCCTTGGCGACGTGCCACTACGCGCGGCACCATTCCCTGAATGGCCCCTCACGCTTCTAAATGGCTGCGATGCCGGCCCGTTATCCAAGGATGACGCGCCGTGGGGAGTGGATACGCTGCCCTCTCGATAGCCGAAAACCCCAGGTCGCGCTCGCCAAGTGGTTCACTCCGCGCGCAACGCCCCCGCCGGATCGGCTCGGCTCACCTTGGCCGCCGGAAGCCAGGACGCGGCGAGGGCGGTGAGGGCGATCAACACGGGGACGGTGAGAAACGTGACCGGGTCGCCCGGTGTGACGTCGTAGAGTAAATCGCGCATCGCCCGCGTGGCTCCGCTCGCGCCCACGAGACCCAGCACCAGGCCCACCGTCACGAGCCGCAGCCCATGGCGGACCACCAGCCACTGCACCTGGGAAGTTCGCGCGCCCAGCGCCATACGGATCCCCATCTCCTGGGTGCGGCGCCTGCCCAGCTGTGCCATGACGCCATACACCCCCACCACCGCCAGCACGAACCCCGTCACCGCGAACACGAGCAGTAGGTACATGATGAATCGCTGGCTTGCGACGGAGCGCGCCTGCAGCCGTTCCAGCGGGCCGACCTGCGCCAACGCCAGGGTCGGGTCCAGATCGGAGACCACGCGGCGAATCGCCGGGGCGATGGCAATCGCATCTCCCTGGCTCCGCGCCAGAAGCGTCATGTACACGTTGGGGTTCTGCGCGGCGGGTTCGTAGGCCTCGATGAGCGGCTCGATGGCCAGGCCCTGCTGGCGTACATCACCCACCACGCCGACGATCGTGCGCCAGACGGAGTTGGAATCGAGGATGCGATCGAAGGTGAGCCGTTGTCCGATCGGGTCTTCTCCCCGGAAGAATTTCCTGGCCAGCGCGTCGTTGATGATGGTGACCGGCAGCGCCCCGTCGCGATCGGGCGCAGTGAAGAAACGGCCGGCGCGTAGAGGAATGTGGAGCGTCCTGAAGTATTCGGGCGACACGAAATCGCGGCCGACTTCCGACCCGTACTCGTTCGCCGGACGGCCAGCGATATGAAAGTCGCTGGTGAAAGCGACGCCGCCGAACGGTGGGACGACCGCGAGAGCCGCGTCCTCGACGCCTGGCAGCGCGCGCACCCGCTCGCGTACCGCATCGAAGAATGCGAGTTGTCTGGCCGAGCTGTCGTATGCGGACGACAGCCGGATCCCTGCGACCAACACGCCGCGGGTATCGATACCGGGATTCACACGGCTCAGCTTCCAGAAACTCTGCAGCAGCAATCCCGCACCCACCGTCAGCATCAACGCCACGGCCACCTCGCCGACCACGAGGCCATCGCCCCAGCGCCCCAGCTTGCGGCCGGTTCCGCCGCGGCCGCCTTCCTTGAGTACCTCTGCCGGCACGCGGTGCGCGTTCCACATGGCCGGGGCCAACCCGAACAACAGCCCTGTCGCGGTGGTGAGCACCAGCAGACCCGCCATGACGCGCCAATCCATGGAGACCGATGTCACCGGCAGCATCTGGGCGGGTTGCAGCGCGGCCAACGCCCGCGTGCCCCACCAGCCGAGCAGCAGCCCGGCCGCGCCGCCGAGCGTCGCCAGAACGAGACTTTCCGTCAGTGCCTGGCGCACGAGCCGCCAGCGATCGGCCCCCAACGTCAGGCGCAGCGAGGCCTCACGCTCGCGACCCGCAGCCTGGACCAACAGCAGATTGGCGACGTTGGCGCAGGCGATGAGCAAGAGGAGCGTCACGGCCGCCTGGAGCAGCAGCAGCGCGGGCCGAACGTTCCCGATCAGGAATTCGTGCAACGGGACCAGGTCGGCGCCCATCACCCTGTTGGTTTCCGGATACTCACTCTGGAGCCGACGCACCACCGTCTGGAGCTCTGCGTCGGCCGCCTCCGGTGTCAGGCCCGGCTTCAGGCGCGCAATGACTCTGAGCCAGTGGGCGCGACGGAAAAACACCTGCGAACGATTCTGCGGATCCCAACCCATCGGCTGCCAGACGTCCACGGAATCGGCCGCGAAGCTGAACCGGGCGGGCATGACGCCGACGATTTGGACTCTCGATCCGTCCATCGAGACCGTCCGGCCGATGACGCCCGAGTCGCCGCCGAACGCATCGCGCCACAGCTGATCGCTGATCACCATGGTCGGAGGTGCCGTGGACCAGGTCTCCGCGTTGGTGAACACGCGGCCGAGCTTGGGATAGACCTGGAGCACGGAGAAGTAGTTGCCGGTCACCGCGCGCACCCTCACGCGCATCGGGTGGCCACCGGCATCGAGCGTGCTGCCGCCGCCCGGGGTGTACGCCGCCACATCTTGGAACGCGGTTACCCGTTCCTTCCAATCGAGGTAGTTCGCCGGTGCGGCGACCTGGCGCCGCCACTCCTTCTCGGGATTGTCTTCCGAGATCATCACCAAGCGGTCGGGGTTCGGAAACGGCAGTGGGCGCAAAATCACCGCGTTGACCGCGGAAAAGATGGCCGTATTGGCGCCGATGCCGAGCATCAGAGTGATGATGGCGGTAGCTGTCAGGATCGGGTTCCGGCGATAGGTGCGCAGGGCGAACCACGCGTCGGCCATGGCATCCTGAAGCCACCGGACGCCGCGCCCGTCCCGATGTGCTTCTTTCACGGCCTCGATGCCCCCGAACACCACTCGGGCGCGCCGTCGCGCCTCCTCGGGCGGCACCCCATCCCGCATCAGCCGTTCGGTCTCGAGCTCGAGATGCAGGCGGATCTCGTCATCGAGGTCTCGCTCGGTCTCTTCCCGATGAAACAGGGCGCGCCATGCCAGCGCCAACCGCTTCGAGACGTTCATCGCACGGTTTCCAGAATCCAGTCGACGGCCGAGACGTAGCGCCGCCAGTTCTCCGTCTCGGTTCCGACCGCCCGGCGCCCCTGAGGCGTCAATCGGTAATACTTGGCGCGCCGGTTGTGCTCCGTGCTGCGCCACTCGCTCGTAATCCAGCCCTTCAGTTCGAGCCGCTGCAGTGCGGGATAGAGCGAGCCCTGGTTCACGTCGAGCACTCCACGCGAGAACTGCTCGATGCGCTGCGCGATGCCCCACCCGTGCATCGGCTCCAGGGTCAGGGTTTTCAGGACGAGAAGATCGAGCGTGCCACGGAGGACGTCGGACGAAGGAGTCGCCATAGGATCGTTGTCGGATTCCGACAGAAGGTGCCTCGGCTCCTGTCGGAAGTCAAGAGGAGTATAGCTCTGCTACCTTGCAATGCCATGACTGAATTCCCGTCGCCCGAGTCCCGCGCGCTCGAGGCCGCCCTCGGCGGACGCTACGTGCTGGAGCGCGAGCTCGGCCGGGGCGGCATGGGAGTCGTGTTCCTGGCGCGTGAGGTGGCGCTCGAACGTCCCGTCGCCATCAAGCTGCTGCCGCCCCAGCTCGCGACGCCGGGCCTGATCACCCGCTTCGTGCAGGAAGCGCGCACGGCAGCCCGTCTCGCCCATCCACACATCGTGCCGATTCACGCGGTCGAGCAAATCGGCGACCTGGTTTTCTTCGTCATGGGGTACATCCCCGGCACGACCCTCGCCGAGCGCGTGCACCAGTACGGCCCGCTGATGCCGCCCGAGGTCGCGCGGCTGATGCAGGAGGTCGCCTGGGCCCTGGCGCACGCGCACCAGCACGGCGTGGTCCATCGCGACGTGAAGCCGGAAAACATCCTGCTCGAGCGCGGCACCGGCCGCGCCACCATCACCGACTTCGGCATCGCCCGTTTGCGGGAGCACACGCCCGCGTCCGGATCGGGGCGGATCATGGGGACCGCGCGCGTCGTGTCCCCCGAGCAGGCGGAGGGCCAGCCGGGAGACGAGCGCAGCGATGTGTACTCACTCGGCGTGACGGCCTTTTACGCGCTCACCGGTCGCTATCCGTTCGAGGCGCTGGACCCGCGGGCGATCCTGACGCAGCACGTAAGCCTGCCCGCACCTCTGGTCATCTCGGTCCGGCCCGGCATCGCACCGGCGCTCGCCGCGGCGATCGACCGCTGCCTGGCCAAATCTCCGGCGGCACGATTCGCCACCGCCGGCGACCTGGCCGACGCGGTCGCGCCGGTCCGCGAGGGCGCCGCCACGCCGGCGATCCTGCAACGCATTACCCGGGAGATCTCGGCCTTTGCGGTCGATCTCACCGGCTACGGATCGCTCGCCCTCGTGGCCATCGCCGCCCAGCTGCTGCGCGGCACCGACTTTCTGGGGATGGGCTACGTCTACACGTTCGCCATCGCGCTGGTGCTGCTCTCGCTCACCGCGTTGCGGGGATTGTCCCTCTCCCGCCTGGTGCGGGAAGCCGTAGTGGAAGGATGGGCCGAACGGGACCTGGCCGACGCGATCGAGCGCGAGGCCCGGATCGTTTCGGCGACGACCGCGCCGCCTCGACCGGGGCGGATGCCGAGCACCGCGCTGTTCCTCGCCGGACTCGTTGGGCTGGTCGCATTCTGGCTCGGACCGAAAGAGCTGGGGCAGCAATCGCTCGAAGGGCCGCTCGCATGGCTGATCGAGCTGGTCAGTCTCATTGCCCCGGTGGCGTGGGGGCGGTGGTTCGGTTCGCGCATCGAAGCGCCCCGTGAGGGCCGCCCGGGCTTGTTCAGCCGCCTCGTCACCAAGTTCAAGTTGAAGGGGCTCTTCTGGGCAGCGCGGCTCGCAGCCAGAGCACCCGCGCTACCTCCTTCCGTGGCAAGCGATCAACGGACCGAGGTCCTTATCGCCGCGGCGGCACGCGAAATTATGCGCGCCCTGCCCGACCCCGATCACCGCCTGAACGGCGCCGACCAGCTGCTGGCCCGTCTCGAGTCCGATGCCGCCGGTCTGCGAAACCGCCTCGTCGAGCTCGACCGCGCCGCGGGAGAGATCGGCGGTGCCGCATCGCCCCAGCGCGATACGCTGGCACGGGATGTCGAGACGGCGCGCCGAGTGGCGACGGAGCGACTAGGAACGACCGTGAGCGCCATGGAGAACCTGCGGCTGGAGCTGCTGCGGATGCGCACCGGACTGCCTGCCGCCGAGGGCCTCACCGACAACCTCGAAGCCCTGCAGCGGCTCGGCGAACGGCTGGACGCCGAGACGGAGCTGCGAAAAAACGAAGCGGGCGGCCCCGACTGAGGAACCGCCCGCTCCTGAACCAGGCTACTGCTTCACTTCTCTTGCGTCGCCCACGAGGCGATCTGGGCGCCGAATCCTTGCGACAACACCTTCAGATCGATGGATCCGATGTTGGGATCTTCCTGCAGCGCCGAGACACGGTCCAGGTTGACCTGCGCCTTGCTGAAACCGCTATCGGCGGCGATCGCGGCGCGATAGGCCTCACCCGCGGCCGTATAGTGACCCGTGCGCTCGAGCGCCATGCCGAGGTTGTTCTGGAACGTCGCCACCTCGGGTGACAGCTCCACGGCGCGCGCCAGCGGCCGCAGCGCATCGTCGAACGCGTCCTGAGCGATCAACACCATCCCCAGGTTGTTCATCGACCACACGTCGGTCGAATCGAGCACCAGTGCCTCGTGATACGCGGTCACCGCCTGATCGGGCTCGTGCTTGGCGGCGTGGACGCGACCGATCAACCGGTACGCGACCCCCGAGGTTTCATCGATCCGCAGCGCGGCCTCGAGCACGACGAGCGCCGAGTCGGGTTGGCCGTCGTCGAGCAGTACGCGACCCAGGTTCAAGTAGCTCTTCAGGTGCGTCGAATCGAGCGACAACGCCTCCCGGAATGCGCCTTCCGCCTTTACCAGGTCGCCGGCCTTCCACGCCGAAAGTCCGAGCATGTAGAAGCCGAACGCGACATTGGGGCGGCTCGCGGTATAGGCGGTGAAGCCGGTGACCGCGTCTTCGTAGCGGCGCTCGCGGAACGATGATTCCGCGGTCGCGAACGAGACCGGCCCCACCGGGGCCGAAGTCTCGCCGGGCGAGATCGTGGACTCCGGCGCCACGCTCACGGTCGGCGTGGGCGTCTCGGGTTCCTTCGCGTTCGCTTCTTTGGGCGTCTTGTCGCCGCAGCCCGCCAGGACGAACAATCCCGCGACGAGCCAGGCTGGGGTGAACCGGAACGTGGTGATCATACCTTCCTCCTCCATCTGGGCGCCGGAGCGCCTGCGTTTGAGGGACCAGCGGACGCCCACCCTCAAAGCAGGGAGGAGGCCAAATGCCTCGGGTAGAGATCAACCGATGGCGCAACCACTTAGAGATTCTGGAGGAAGCGAATCGTGTCCGGTCGGACACGAACACACAGGTGGGGACGTGTCCCGAAGGACACGCGGGTCGCTTTACGCGATAGACAGCCGAGTCGCGGCTCTCAGCCGCGAATCAATCCCGACTGATCCCGTGCCGTCGCATGATCTTCAGCAGGCTCGCATGATCGGCGAGCCCGAGCGCTTCGGCGGTTCGCGTAATGTGCCACGCGTGCTGCTCCAACGCCGTGAGCACGATACGCCGTTCGGCGGCGGCCTTGAGCTCCTGAAACGTGCGCGGCTCGGCACCGGTACTAAGACGCTGCGCCGCTCCTTCCTCACCGACATCGCTGGGGAGATCGGCGGCCTCCAGCGTTTCGCGGTCGGTGGCGATCAGCATCCGCTCCAGCGTATTGCGCAGCTCGCGCACGTTGTTGCCCCGCCAGTCGTACGCCATCAATCCGGCCAGCGCCGCGTCGCTCAGGCTACGCGGCCGCATCCGGAAACGGCCGCACATGTCCGCCAGGAGATACCGCGCCAGCTCCGGCACATCCGATAACCGGTCTCGCAGCGGCGGCACCGCGAGCACGTGCACGTTCAGTCGATAGTAGAGGTCCGAGCGAAACCGGCCTGCCGTGATCTCGGCCTCGAGATCCCGGTTGGTGGCCGCCACGACGCGCGCATCCACCGCGATGGTCCGGGTGCCTCCGAGGCGCGTCACCTGCCGCTGCTCCAGCACCCGCAACAGTTTTGCCTGGGCCGCGGCCGGCAGCTCGCCGATCTCGTCCAGGAACAGCGTTCCCTGGGCGGCGGATTCGAATGCCCCCTTGTGCAGGGTGACGGCACCGGTGAACGCTCCCCGTTCGTGCCCGAACAGCTCGCTTTCGACCAGGTCGTGCGGCAGGGCGGCGCAGTTGATGGCGATGAACGGGCCCTTGACCCCGCTCACGCGGTGGAGCTCGCGCGCCACGACTTCCTTCCCGGAGCCGCTCTCGCCCACGATCAAGGCCGGAGAGGGGATCGGCGCCACGCGCGCAATCGCCTCGCGCAGCTTCTGCATCGGGGGACTCGACCCCGCGAGCGGGGCTTCTCCGCGCTCGCGTTGCAGCTCCGCCACCTGCGTGGCGAGCCGCTGCCGCTCCAGGACCCCGGCGATCTCCTGGACCACGCGCTCCATCGGCTCGCTCTTGTCGATGAAGCTCACGGCGCCGAGCCGGATGGCCTGCGCGCAGCGGTCGAAATCACCGGTACCGGTATAGACGATGACCGGCACTCGCTGTCCCCGTCTCTCCAGCTGCCGCAGCACCTCGAACCCGTCCATGCCAGGCATCTCGAGGTCGAGCAACACACAATCCACCGCCTCGCGAGACAGGAGATCGAGCGCGACACTCCCGTCGGGCGCGTGCAGGGTGTCATGCCCCGCCAGGCGCTTCAGATCGTATGCGTATTGTTCGGCGAGCGGTTGGACGTCGTCGACGATGAGGATCAGGCTCACGCCGTGCCCTCTTCGGCGGGTACCTCCACGATGAACCGGGACCCTGCGCCGGGAGACGTTTCGACCCGGAGACGTCCGCCGGCATCGGTGACGAGGCGCCGCACGATCGACAGGCCAAGACCTACCCCGCCGGGTTTGGTCGAGTGGAAGTCCTGAAACGCGCGCTCCAGCTCCGATTCGGTCATGCCCTTCCCAGTGTCTTCCACCACGACCCGAATCGCGTTCGAGGCCCCTCCCCCTTCGTCGCCGCCGTGCGCGGTGGAGACAGTGACTACGCCGGACTGGTCTCCCATCGCCTCGACCGCATTGCTCACCAGGTTCTCGAGAATGCGGCGCAGCGCGATCGCATCGATCTTGGCGGTGCCCACGCCGTCCGCAAGCTCCAGGCTGAGCTCGGCGGCGCCCATCGGCAGCTGCTCGACGGTCTCGCGCGTCACCGTGTTGACGTCGCAGCGCTGCGTCTCCGGTGGGGGAGACAGCTTGGCATAGTTGGCCGCCAGGGATTCCAGGTAGTTGAGGCTCGACACCAGCGCCTGCCGTCGTTCCGCGAACACCTTGGGCAGCTCGGCCGGCCGATCCCTGGCGATCTGCGCCAGGTGGCGCAGTACGTTGCGCAGCGGGGCGAGCCCGTTCTTCACGTCGTGGTTCACCTGCCGTGCCAGCTCCCCGGTAGCGGCACGGCGTTCCACCTCCCGCAGCCGAACCGTTCCGGCGCGCAGTCGCTCCGTCATTTGCCCCAGCAGCCGTTCCAGGGCGCCGACCTCATCGGTGCCGTCGCTGCCGAACTCAACATCGAGACGGTCCATGTTGATCTCGGCCGTCTTGCCGGCCAGCTCGGCCAGCGGACGGCTGAGTCGCGACGCCAGCCAGGACGCCAGCACGACCGAGACCAGCAGCGTGGCCAACACGGCGATCACGAACCACTGATCGACGGTGCCCTGCAGGTCCCGTAGTCCCGTGAGCGGCGTGGCCACGAGCAGCCGCGCCTGCACGAGACGGGCGCTGTCGGGTTGCGTCTCGTCGATGAATGGGACGGGCAGCTCGCTCACGACTTCATCCCGGCTCCCCCCCCCCGCGGTGGCGGCACGCGACGACAGCATCGCGTGCGGCAGGGACAGCGACACGCTGACCGCGCTGTCGCGGGCGAGTCGCGCCAGAAACCCGGAATCCACGGCGAAGCCGCCGACGATGGTGAACCGGCGCGAGCCGAGCGGCAGCGAATCGAGACGGGCCAGCGCGAAGAACGGTCCCTCTGGGGTCCTGGCCTGCACAAGCGCGACGCCGTTCGGGGCTGTGGGGAGCAGCTGGGGCAGCCCGCGCTCGAGCCGGTCGAACTCGTTGCGGAAATGGCCGGAGCTGATGATACGCGCCGAATCGTCCTGGATCTGCAGCATGTCGAGACCGGCGGTGCGCATCGCCGTCCCTGCATAGTCCAGGGCGTACCCGCGCTGCGACGTATCCCGAGTCACCGCCGCCAGCCGGAAGCGATTGTCCTGAACGGCGGTCTCGCGCAGCCGCGCCAGCCGTGTGGCGAGCAGGCTTCCCTGGCGTTCCAGGTCCTGCCCGATCAGGTCAACGAGCGCGGTCATGCGGCCGCGGTATTGACCCGCGATCTGCTGCCGCATGGCTCGTCGTACACCGAGGCCGAAGACGACGAGCGGCACCAGCACGACCGGTACGGTGGCGAGAAGGATACGAGTGCGGAACGTCATCGGCTCATCGGACGCGCAAGGTTCCGTCCCACTCCACGGTGAAGGCCGCGCCACCACGGCGCACGATCGCCCGCCGACGGGATTCGACGAGCGGCGTCAGGTGCCGCGCCGCATCATCGGCGAGCCACGGCACGCGTGCGATCAGCAGACGCAGGGCGCCGCACGCCTCCAGGGTCACCGCCGGCAACGGCAGCACGTACCCCGTCGCCCCCCCCGACGACAGGGCGGCGCTGAAGTCTGGCGCCGCGAGGCCCAGCGCGCGAGGCGCCCCCCCAATACCCAGAGCCACAAGACGTCCCGCCAGGTCCCTGGCGACCGCATCCTCGGCCGGATACACGAGGGCGACGATCGACGTGCCCACGCCCAGTGGCGGCGCGCCCGGCGGAGGCGCGACGCCGCACGCCACGGCGCCGGGATCGGCCCACCACGGGATGCCGGACGAGGGGCGCGCCTCGACGCGAAGCGCGTCGCGTGCCAATCCCACCAGGACCGTGGAGTCGAGGGACACTGAGCCGCCCGGAACGGCCAGCACGTAGCGCCGCTCCCACGGCAGGGCGACCATCGTGAACTCGGGTCGACTGCGTGCGTAGCCGAGCGCGGATGGGTCATCGGTGACGAGAAGATCGATGCCGGCGTCCAGCAAGTCGCGCTCGTCGCCGCCGCCGGATGGGCGCAGGACCAGAACCGGCCGCCCGGTCGCGCCGAACGGCGCCACCGTGACCCTCCCTCCCGAGGTATCGGCGGCGTAGGCTCCGGTGCCTACCGGCCAGTCGCTTCCTTCGACCGGCCGCGTCACCGCGAGGCCGGGCGCCGCGAACAGGCGGGCGGTCACGGGCTGGGACAACCGCACCGTCAGTTCTCGCCCGCTGATGGTGAATACCGGTGTGCCACCTGGAAGCGGCCCGACCCGTCGGGTCCACGAGTCCGCGATGCCCTGCCCGGTCGCGGGCGTCCCGTCGGAAAACCGGGCATCCGATCGAATGGTGAACGTCCACTGCCGGCCGTCGTCGTCGACCTGCCACGATTCGGCGAGTCCAGGGCGCACCACCCCGGCGCAATCGAGCCGGACCAGCGTTTCGAACACCTGGCGAAACACGAACCGCTCGGCGTCGTTGGTGGGCACCGGTGCGTGCGCGGGATCGACGATGCCGGCCACACCGATCGTCAACCGTTCCGGCGTCGGCGTGGAGTCCGTCTCCAGCACACACGCGTCGCTCACCGGGGCGGGGGCGGGCGTTGGCGGTACGGCAATGGCGGCGGGTTTACCGCAGGCTACGACGAGAACAAGCGCGAACGATGGGCGCAGCGGCAGCGGGGCGACTCCGCGAAGGTCGGCGGAAGGATACCCCGCAAGGACGTAAACAGTAAACGGTACACGGTAAACGGTAGATCTTACCGATTACCGTCTACCGTTTACCGTCTACCGTTTTCAGTCCACAAACGCCCACAGCAGCTCGCGGCTGTGCCGATCCAATCGGGCGAGATTCTGCAAGCGGTACAGATCGCCCGCCACGTCCCGGATCAACAGCCCGCCTTCCGGCAGGCTGCGCGGCCAATCATCCAGGCGAGTCTGAAACGTCCGCGGCCCCTGTCGGGTCTGGACGCGCCACGTCCGGATCTCGACCTCTTCGTCGATCTCCGTCACCGCGGTCACATCGAAGACGAAGCCCGCCTGCACCAGCGCCCGCTCGAGCGCCGCGCGCGAGGCATGATCGAGCTCCGTCGCATCGGCGACCAACGCGATCTCGGTGTCGTCGTGATCGCGCAGGGACAGATAGCGTCCCGGTTCCGACCACGGAAACGCCCGGCGCACCCGCACCGCGACCTCCTGCTCACCCTGGATCGCCCAGAGCTGGCCGTCGGCGCGGTGCTCGAGCGCGAGCCCGGTGCTGGGTTCAGTGAGCGGTTTGCCGACCATCACTGTTGTCATGCGACCTCCTGGTAAGGCGTCATCCGTTGTCGGTCATCAGTCAATGGAAAAGCGTCATCGGTCGTCGGTCATCAGTCGTCGGTAGACGCCGCTCGCTTGACCTACGGACAACCGATAACCGATGACCGATGACGTTTTCATACCAACTGGAGCTGCATCTCATGCAGTCTCCGGTACCGGCCATCGGGCTTCGCCAACAACTCCCGATGCGTGCCCGCTTCCACCAGCCGTCCATCTTCGATGACGAACAGCCGCGACGCGCGGCGCAGCGTGGACAACCGGTGCGCGATGGCGAACACAGTGCGACCGGCAATCAGCCGCTCGAGCGCTTGCTGGATTTCGCGCTCCGTCTCCGTGTCGACGCTCGACGTCGCCTCGTCCAGGATCAGGATCCTGGGGTCGTGCAGGATGGCCCGCGCGATGGACACGCGCTGGCGCTCCCCGCCCGAGAGCGTGTGCCCGCGCTCGCCCACCACGGTGTCGTAGCCGTGGGGCAGCTTGCACACAAAGTCGTGCGCGTTGGCCGCCTTGGCCGCCGCGATCGTGGCGTCGAGCGTAGCCTCCGGCAGCCCGTAGCGGATGTTGTCCAGGACCGTCCCGTGAAACAGGTACGGATCCTGGAGCACCATGCCGATTTGCCGGCGATAGTGCCCCGTGTCGAGCCGCCGCACATCCACCCCGTCGATCGAGACCGATCCCCCGGTCACGTCGTAGAAGCGCGCGATCAGGTTCACGATCGTCGTCTTCCCGCCGCCCGAAGCGCCCACGAGGCCGATCAATTCCCCGGGAGCCACCTCGAAGCTCACGCCCTTCAACACCTGGCGGACACCGTCGTAGGCGAACACCACGCGGTCGAAGCGCACGCGTCCACGGACCGGCTCCAAACGGACGGCGGCCGGGACGTCCCGCACTTCGGGCTCGGTGTCCAGCACCTCGAACACCCGGTGCGCCGAGGTCGTTGCCCGATTCATGGTGCGCGCCATCTGCCCGATCACCTCGATCGGCGCCACGAACATCGTCGTGTACAGCAGGAACGAAACGAACGTTCCCACCGGCAGCTCGGCGCCGTTGCCGAGCAGCCGCGGCACCGCCAGCACCCACACGAGCACCGTGGTGGTGTGCACGGCCAGCATCAGAAACGGCCAGAACCCGGTCCACATCCGGTGGATGCGGTTGAATTCCGCCGTGACGTCCTCGTTGCGCTCGCCGAAGCGGGCGATCTCCCGGTCCTCCTGGTTGAACGCCTTGACCACCCGGATGCCGGGAATCGTGTCGGACAGCACGTCGCTCACCCTCGACCACTTGCGCCACGCGCGGATGAACAGCTGGGTGATCGCCTCGCTGTGCCGGTAGATCAGCCAGCACAGGAACGGCACGGGCACCGTCATCGCCAGACCCAGCCGCCAGTCGAGCGACAACAGCACAGCGCCCAGACCCACCAGCATCACGAGCGACAACGACACATCCACCACGCCGAACGCCAGGAATTCCCACAGCCGGTCGGTGTCGGCCGAAACGCGGGTGATCAGGCTGCCCGTCTTCTTCCTCGAGAAGAACGACAGCGACAGCCGCTGGATATGCTCGTACAGCTCGGCCCGCAGGTCTCTGGCCACCCATTCGCCCAGGATCGCCATCAACCGCAGACGCACCAGCGCGGCGCCCTGGCGGATCACGTACACGAGCCCCATGGCGGCGACCGCGAACCACGCGATCATCGTCGCCCGGGCCACCGGCATGGTTCCCTCCCGGGCCGGCCGGATCACGCGATCGATCAGGTAGCCCGCCAGGTACGGCGGCACGAGACTCACCAGCGTGATGATCGCCGCCGCCGTCATGCCGATCGCCAGCTGCACCCGGTACGGCCTCAGGTATCCCAGGAGGCGCCGGATCACGGCCACCCGCCGCCCGGCCACGAGGGCCTGGGCGTCGCGCACCGGCCGGGCCACGGCGTCGGCGTACTCGCGGTCAGCGTCGGATGGCGGGATGAGCCGGCCCGCGATCGCCTCTTCGAGCACGAACCGCAGGTTCTCGAAGGCACGCCGCTGGCGATGGGTGTAGCGGGCCACGATCAGCGCCGGATCGCCCGGGCGCCCGAGGATTGTCAGTGTGGTCGCGGACAGCCCGGGAGCCTCCCGCACGGCCTCCACACGCGCGCGCCACACGGTTTCGATCCGCCACTCCTCACCATGCTTGGTGGCCATGGCGAGATGGCTGGGGCCCAGGACTACCCACGTCTCGGACAAGCGAAGGGCGTGATCGAGATCGGCCAGCGCGTACAGCTGCACCGGTGCCCCGTCCCAGCGCTCTTCGACGACCCGGCGCAGCTCGGCTGGAAGCCGTGCCGGCTGGTCGGTGTATCGGGCGATGATCGCTTCGTTGAGTTGTTGCTGCTCGGTTTCCATCCGCATGATCCTCAATTGGCGCCTAACAGAAAGCCTTCCGGGTCTCTGGGAGCACCCGGAAGGCCGGATCACGCTTCGTGGCGTTCGCGGACTTCTAGGGTGCTGCCCTCCTCGATGCGGCGTCGTCGGACGCAATACGCCCGCGAACCCCCTGGATCGGCGCGCTCCGGCACACCGGAACCCGCAGAGAGAGCGTCGTCGAGACGTGGTTGCGCGTGAACATGATCGAGAAGAGACCCTCACTCATGATTGGTTCGCTGCTTCCGGAAACTATGAAACCCGCGTGCTCCAGGCAAGGGTCGCGCGTCACGATTTCGCTTCGACCGCCCGGTCGGACTGCGGCAGGCGTCGATGCCCGGCGAGAAACTGCTGCAGGAATTCCTGCCCCCGAGCCAGCTGCGTCACGCGTTGAGCGAGCTCCTCCACGCGCTCTTCCAGATCTCCCGATGCTCGTCCTTCCAGCAGGCGGTCTTCCAGGCGGTTGAGCCGGAGGCGATCACGCCTCCACCCCACCCCGAATACAAAGGCGCACGCCAGCGCGGCGCCGAACGCCCCAAAAAACACGAATTCATCCACGCAATCGAGCCTGGTTGGGGAACCCTGAGCCGTACGGGCTTGGGGAATATGAGTTTCGCGTTTTTTTGCGCATATCCGCGTGATCCGGGACACTGGAACTGCGGCAGGAATGCCACATGTTAGAAGCAAATACCCGGGCCTCCGAGGCATTCCAGGCTGGGGGAGGGGTGTATCAAGGCTAGGAGGGAGTGATACCATGACGACAATGAAGACGATGGTGATTGCCACGGCCGCCACGCTGGTGGTCGGCAGCATCGCCGCTTTCGCCTCCGGTCCTGAAGACGGAGAAGCGACGACCACGATTCCAGCGGGGACGACATTCATCGCGGCACTGCAGGAAAACCTGTCGAGCACCATAACTCGACCGAATGACGAGTTCGAGCTCCGGACCGTTCGGTCCGTGCGGATCAACGATCGGATGGACATTCCCGCCGGCAGCCTCATCACCGGCGAGGTCACCGATAACGACGAAGGTCTGGGCGTTCGTTTCACGAAGCTGGTGATCGAGGGCGACGACCAGGAGATCGACATCAGCACCGATCAGTTCCGGTTTGGGACGCTCAACGGGGCCATCACGCGGCATACGGTAGTACCGGCGGGGTGGCAGATCGCGATCCGGTTGAGCCGGCCGGTGACGGTGGAGTATGTGCCCGGGGAGCCCCCCGTAGCGGAGTAGTCGAGCTTCATCGCCGGTAACTCAAACAGTGAGAGCCGCGACTCGGATGACGAGTCGCGGCTCTCGTGTTTCAATTCCCGTCGCTGATCTGACCCGTCAACAACTCCGTCACCACCCGCCGAGCTCCATACACGGTCTCGAGTGCCGCCTGAATCGCCCGCACGTCCACCATGACGTTGCGGCCGCGCTCGGGGAGATAGATGTAGTCCCGGACCAGCGCGTCGATGTTGCGATCGAAGTTCAAGCCGACGAGACGCAGATCCTTGGTGACGGTGGGACTGCCGGAGTTGCCCCCGTAGGTGTCGGCCGTGGAGACAAAGTCGAGCGGCGTGCCAAGGTCGAGTCCCGCGGGCGGCGTGCGCCAGCGATATGGCAGATCCCACTCTGTGCCGGGGCCGTTGGCCCGGAATCGGTCGTACATGCCGTAAAACGTCGTAAACGGCGGGGCCAGGGTGCCGTTATACGCGTACCCCTGCACGACACCGTCAGCGATGCGAGGCGAGAATGTGCCGTCGGGCGGAACACTGCGACCGAACACGGCGAAACGAGCGCGACCCAGATCGCTCGCGATCTCGCGCTCCTCGGTCCCCAAGGCGGCGAAGTCACGCTCAAAGGCGCTCATCGCCGGCAACAGCGCCGTGGCCATGACGAGCGCGGGATCGGTCGACGGCAGGCCGGCCGACAAGGCGATCTCCGCTTTCGTGGAGTCTGCCAGCGCCGACGTCCTGAGCAGCAGCTCGGCGGCGGCCTGCGGCGTCGCCTGACCCATCAGCGCGGCTTTCGCGATCGCGTGAGCCGGCCCATACGCCCGTACGATGTCGGCCAGCTCGAGGGCCAGAAAGCTCAACTCCAGATCGCGAGGCAGATCGCCGACGGCGCCGGCGCGGCGGCTGAACACCGTCGCGGAGTCGTGGGCCGCCCCGGCGATCTTCGCCGCGTTGACCGCGCGGCGGGCGAGCGCGGAGCCCGCGAACCCGCTGGGGAAGAACGCGAACGCACGGAACGGAGCCGCCAGGGTCGTCCGGCGACGCTGGACGTCGGCCATGCGCTCGAACAACCGGCCATAGCGATCCCGCAAATCCCGCCGCGCCGCGAGACTCTCGGCCAGCACCCGCTCGGCGTCACGACGCCGCGCCATGATGACCGGATCCAGCAGCGCGCCGTACCGACCCTGGGACGACTTGAGGCTGTTCGAAATCCCGAACATCCAGTTGCGCATGTCCAGAGAATCGCCCGTAGCCCGGTGAGCGTCGTAATAGGCCCGCAGGGCATTCAGACGCGTCGACAGGAAACTCACCTGTGCGGGGACGCTCATCGCGCGCTCATATTCCAGCTGCGACATGGCCTTGAGGCGGCTGGTCGAGCCCGGGTTCCCGATGACGAACACCGCGTCACCGGGGCGGACACCGTCCTTGCCCCACGTGAACCAGTTGGGGGTTTCGAACGGCTTGCCGTCGGCGCCATACACGCGCAGCACGGAGAAATCGAGCGCGTAGCGCGGGTACGTGAAGTTGTCGGGGTCCCCGCCGAAAAAGCCCATCTGGAGCTCCGGCGCGGCGACGAGGCGGATGTCGGTGAAACGGCGGAACACGTACCCGGAATAGCGACCACCGTTGTACAGCGCGACGATCTGTACCCAGATCGAATCCCCAGGGTGCGCGTGCTGGGTTTTGAGGCGGACCTGCGCCGCCGACCCGGCTTCTCGCCGCACGCGGGCGCGCGCCGTATCCGACGCGGCGCGATCCACCTGCGGCAGGATATCGTCGGTGACGTCCTGCACCGCCAGCAGCTGATCCACGAAGAAATCCGGCAGCCGGCGCTCGTCGGCCAGCGTGCGGGCCACGAATCCCGAATCGAGCAGCGTCTCGCCCGGTTTAGTGACCGCGCTGACACCGTCGCGGGCACAATGGTGATTAGTTACCACGAGACCGTGCGGCGACACGAACGCAGCCGAGCAGCCGGGCAGTCGGAGCGCGGCGAGCCGCGCGCGGGTGAACCAGGCCGTGTCGGCGCTGAACCCGTAGGTCTGGGAGAAGTAGCGGTCGGGCGGGTACTCGAAGGTCCACATCTTGCCGGCATCGTAACGGCCGGCGCGAACGGTATCGGCGGGTTGCTGGGCGCGCACGGCCAGCGGCAGCACACACAGCAGAACGCCAAACAGTCTCATCGGTCTAGGGCTCGCTGTCGGCTGGGGGTGGAGCCTCGGGTTCAGGCGGAAGCTCTCCCCGACGCAGCGGAATCGTCTGTGGAGCGCCTCCCATACCCAGGACCACCGTATTGCCCGGTGTCTGTCCCAGCGTCTGGAGCACGCGCAACTGCATGAGGGACGGGCGTTGGTCGACCAGCGTCGCCGCGTTCGCGAGGTTCCTGAGTGCGGCGGTTTCCCCTCGCGCCCGTTCCAGCGCCGCCAGGCCCTCCTGTCTCGCCCTGACGACCTGCGTGAATACCTTCTTCAGGTCGCCGGGAAACATGACGTCCTTCACTTCGAGCTCGAGCAGGTTCACGCCAAACTCGGCGACCTTGGGGGCCGCCAGACTCAAGAGTTGCTTGCCGAGATCAAGGCGCGAGGCCAGGATCGCGTCCACTGGGGTGGCGCTGACGATCTCTCGCAGCGTCAGCTGGACTTGTGTATAGAGGGCGTCGCGGTACGCAGCGACCGAATTCAATGCGCGCTCGGGGTCGACGACCTGGCATTTCGCGACCACCGTGAGCTTCAATCCCACAGCATCGGCGGTCAGCACTTCCTGGCCCGGCACCGCGAGAAACGCCGGACGGACGTCGACTTTCGTGACGGTGGTGGTCGGCCACAGCCAGTGCACGCCGGGCTCCAGCGTGCCGGCGGCTCGCCCCCGATCGTATCGCACGCCACGCTCGAACTCGAACACGACGATTCGGTGAAACAGGGCACGCACGGCCAACGCGGCCAGGACAATGCCGATCAGCAGGTAAGGCACGAGCATGTCTCAAAGAGAACCCGCCTGCGGGAACCCGCAAGGCGCCGCGGGGATCCGATCCACAGGGCGGCGCTCTGCGTCGCGTTGCCGCGCGGTTCCAGCAGGCGGGGTTAGACGGGCATTGACCCAGCCGCCAGGGCAACGCGCACGAAGACCAGGGCAGATGACCTGGTTCATGCTTCCCTGGCGGCGTGATGAGACTAATGAAGCACGGCGGGCTCCGCAAATACGAACGAGAGATCAGACAACGGGATTGTTAAGAAGCGCAGTCACTCCGGTCGGGACATCAGCGACCCCGCCGAGGCGGGGTCCATTGGCTTTCCAAGGATAGCCAACGCTCGTGCCAGCACGGGGTCGCGCCGCGCCGCGAGATCCGCGCCGGTGGGGAGGATCAGCGTGTCGGGTTGCACGCCCACCCCCTCGAGTCTTCCGCCGTCGCCCATCACGACATCCGCCGTGGTCACGGCCACTCCGTAAAACACCATCGTCTCCGCACCGATCCCGTAAGAATGCCACTCGCTCCTCATCACGGCCCCAGCGGTCCGATCCCCGAGCACGACTCCACGCCGGGTGAGCTGCACCACACGCGCCAGGATTTCCGATGCCGAGGCGGATCGGCTGTCCACCAGCACGACCAGCGGCCCGGCAAAGGCGTTGTCCCGAGCTCCTTTGGTTACCAGCGGCGTGCGCCGCCGACGTTCCTGATCCACGCCGAGGGTATCGTCCTCCGTGCTCAATTGGCCCATGAGCGTCAGGAGTGCCGACTCCAACCCGCCCTGATTCCCGCGGAGATCGAGCACCAGCGCCCGGTGAGATCGCACCACCTTCATGCGATTGCGGATTTCGGGCAGCGGAGTGCTGAACGTGGGGAACCGCCACACCGCCACATCACCCACCTCCAGGAGCACATCCGGCCGTTCACGATCTGCGTTCTCTTCTTGCCGGATGAGATGTGCGACGTCTTCACCATTGAGCCCGGTGAGGTCGTAGATGTTCTTGCTCTCCACTACGGTGGCGCCGAGGTTCAACTCCCGTCGCGCACCAGCGGGTGATTGCACCAAGACGCGCAACGACGTCTGCGGACGCAGCACACGCAGCAAGTAGCTGAGCAACCAGAGATTCTGGCGGGTGGGCGCGTACCCGCTCACGGAGAGCAGCAAGTCCCCGGGGCGCAGCCCTTGCCGGTCGGCATCGCTGTTCGGCTTCACTCGCTCGACGTAACACGAGTCGCCTACCATGAACATTTCCCAGCCGTATACCGCCTTGAGTCGCTGCGACGGCGGCAGGAAGAATGTGTGCGAGTCGTTGAGCGCGAGCGGGAGCCTCGCCACGATCGTCAGTACCTCGGCGAGCGTCGTCGCATGCTGGATCAGCGTGTCTAGCGCGGCAGCCGTATCCGCGAGGTGCAAACCTTTGAGGGTGGAGTCGTAGTAGGACTTCTCGATCTCGTGCTCGATCTGCCTCAGCATGGTGCGGCCGCGCTCGCGGTCGCTGCGAGTCAGCCCCTGGGCCAGGGCTTCGACCGGAAGTCCGGCCAGAGAAAGCGCAACGAGCGCCCGCATGTAACGCCGCGTCGCCACGGTCAGGCTGGTGTTTGGGGCTCCTGCGGTCGCAACGAGCGCGCTACCAGGCCGATCCCGGCGGCGAGGAGCCCCAGGATCACGAGCGTGTCGTAGAGCGAGGTCGACTGAAAATAGATGTGCAGGTTGACGAGGATCCCCGCGAGAATGATCACCGCGCCCGCCCCGACCAGCCCCCAACCGGCGAGCGAGCGGCCGTTGAAGAAGAGCATGCCGATTCCGACGAGCAGCGGCAGGAGCGACAGGCCGAACGCGTTGTACCCCCACAACGACCACCCGCCGCCCGCCACGGTGACCCGGGTCAGGAGCAGGTACCCGCCCGCGACGACCATGGCCGCGCCACACAGGAACGTGCCCACGCCCCCGGGTGTACCGCCCGCCCCTCGTGTCATGTGCGCGGTCTCATGGCGGCTCAAATGTGTCGCGTCACCCGCCGCCGCGCCAGGAATCCCCGCCGATCGCTGCGCCTCAGCGACCCCGGCGTTTGCGGGTCAAAGCGCCGTACGCCGGTGCACCACCAGCCGGAAGAATCCCTTGATCGCCAGGTGCAGCAGCATGTACGCGATGATGGCGACCACGATCGGCATCGCCAGAGTGCTGCCGTCCTCCGCCACCGGACTGGCGACGATGCCGCGGAACATCGTGTAGACCGGATTGGTGATGGTGCGAATCAGCTGCACGAACCCCGCACCGGGATTCGCCCCGATCAGGGCCAGCGCGAGCCGGATGCCGAGCAGCGAGTAGAGGACATAGAAGGCATAGTCGACGAATTGCGACAGTCGAGCCAGTCCCCGGCCCATCCGCACTTCGCGGTCGATGCCGACCAGCTGTTCGATCGCCTTGCGACGGAAGTCCCCTGCCACCTGCTCCATCCGCTCCGCCTCCGGCCGGGTCGTATGATCGGCGCGAACCGCGATCTCGGCGTTCACGTCTCGTTCCACTCTCGACTTCACTGAATCATGCCGCGTCGACCGTCGGATTTCGTCAGCGGTCAGTTTGTCGTAATCCATGGAACCCTCCGCGTGCGGGAGCACGTGAATTCATGCCCGCCACGCGACAGCTACCCGCGAGGAAAGAATTGTTGCCGGAAGTGCGTCCGCATCACCCAAACAATCGTGACCGCCATCACCTGGCTGTGCTCGACGCGCACCCCGATCGGAACAGCGGGGTACCTACCACCCGGCCGGCACAGCGCCGGCCAGGGAGGTACTATGACGAGCACATCCTCGAAGGCCATGCGGGTCGTCGTTCCCGCGGTGATCGGTGTCGCGGTGATTTCCGCGGTGGTGTTCGGTCGCGCGCGGACCAGGCGGGAGGCGACGATTCCATCCGGGACCACGATGGTGGCGGCCCTGGAGCACCGGGTCTCGACTGAGCAGAGTCACGTCGGCGACAATGTCGAATTGCGTACCACGGCCCCGATCTATGCCGGTAGTGGCGACGTGATCCCCGACGGCGTGACGATTTATGGAACCGTAACCGAAGCCAGGGGCGGCGGCCGCATCGCCGGCGCGCCCGAGCTGGCCCTGCGGTTCACGGATCTCGAAGTCGACGGCAACCGCTATCCCATTACGGCGGATCAGTTCCGGGTTCGCGGCAAGAACGACGCGCTGCAGAGCGCGGCGGAGATCGGTGGCGGCGCGGTGGCCGGCGGCGTGCTCGGTCGCGTGATCGGCGGCAAGGGCGGAACCGCCCCAGGGGCCATCGCGGGCGCCGTGATCGGAACCGGCGTCGCGGTCGCCACGGATGGGGATCAGCTCGTGTTGCCGGCGGGCCAGAAGCTCCGTATCCGGCTCGGGAGCTCGGTTCGCGTGACCTACCACCCCGAATCGGAGACGAAGACGCAATAGCGTCTGGACCCGATCAGGTCAGTTCGAGAGCGACCCCGAACCTGGCCGTGTAGCCGTCTCCGCTCGCCTTGGCGGCGAGCAGGAGCTGAGAACCACCGGATCTGAAGATCCCGTCGTCGCCATTGCGCGCCGTGCGCCGCCCCTTCGCGGCGTACGGCGCCTTGGCGTACACAGCGTCGGACAACGCGTCGTCGAAGTACACCTGCGACGTGAACTCGTGTCCTCGGGCGGCCTGGGGCTGCGTGCGGATCTTGAAGTGGATGTGGACGGTCCGTCCTTCATACCAGCCGGGATAGATGGTTCGGAATCGGGCCACGCCGGCCGCATCGGTCACCTGATAACCGCGTAGAAACGTCTGGCCGACCGTGGAGAACCCGGGGTCGTTCACGTCCGAATAGACCCCCAGCGCATCACAGTGCCAGATATCCACCTGCGCGCCCGGCACCGGCAGGCAATCGCCCTTTTCCACGCGGGACACCTCGATCGCGAGGTCGAGCGGTGTGCCGGGCTTGATGACGCCGCTCGCGGGATCGGAGCGGATGTCGGAGCGGTTGAGCCGCTCATCCACGAAATACGGGCCCTCGGTCTGCGCCGGCCGGACCACGCAGCCCGGCACCGACCCCGACGTCCTCCCCCCGCGAGTCGTCGGCACGGATCCGGTGAAGATGGCAAAGCCCGATGCGCTGATCAGCGCCACTGCTTCGCGCCGGGTGAGCACCCGGCCGATCTGACCGTCATCGTGTTGCATCTCGTATCCCCCGTCGGTCCCGCCGAATGATGTCGAGCGGTTGCCCTGTTCTCTTATCGCGGAATCCGACGCGGCGCAACCCGATCAGCCACCGGACTCGGGGAGCACAGTGATGCCCCACCCTTCGGGGTCGTCTGGCGGATCGTCGTTCCAATCGCCGTAGGCGTGAGATCCGTCGGTCTCGTAGCGCAGCTCGTAGTGACCCGCGGGCAGCCGCACGGTGCCGTCGAACAGCCGGTTCTTCTCGGCCCCGCCGGCGTTGGTCGTGCTCCGGTAGGTCATTTCCCAAACCGTGTCACCGGTCTCGGCGTTCTCGATCCAGCCGAAGTCGTTCATCTCACCGCCCGTGCCCTCCCCGATCGCCACCACGCGGACGGTGGTCGGGCGCGCCAGGGTAAACAGCGTATGCGGGTGGCGGCCGCTGCGTACGCGCACCAGCTCCGCAATGGCGTTGCTGGGACGCGCCTCCAGGGGGGTGATCATGGTCCGATCGAGCGGGCCGCTCGCCGGAAACAGGCTCACTCCCCAATAGTGACTCTCGGCGGGCGCGCCGTCGTTCCATTTCTCGAACGAGTGGGAGTCGTCGCTCTTGTAGTAGACGACGTAGCTCCCGGGGTCGAGATGCAGCGTGCCGTCGAACAGCCGGTTCTTGGTCGCTCCACCGGCGTCTTCGGTTTCGTCGTACTTCATGGTCCAGACGCGCCGGCGCGACGTAGCGTCGACGATCCAGGCGTAATCGTTCAGCTCCTGGCCGGGATCCGCGCCTTCGCCCAGCGCGTACACGCGGACGTCCATGGGGCGCTTCAGGGTGAAGCCCTCGCGGCGCAGCTCGTTGTCCCCGACTTCCGTCAGTGACACGATGGTCTGTCCCGCGGGCACAGGCTCCCATTGGACGGATCGCACGGCGTTCTTCGCCGCGGGATCGGTCACGCGCAGGGTGAGACCCCAGGCCTCGGGGTCGACCGGTGGCATGGCGTTCCACTCCCCCGGGTCGTGGGAATCGTCGAGCACGTAGTAGGCGACGTAGCGGCCGGCGGGAAGGTGGAGCGTGTCGTGGACCATGCGATTCTTGTGCGCGCCGCCGCCGTCCTCGGTGCGGCGGTATTCCATTTGCCAGACGCGCCGGCGCGTGTCCGCGTTCAGCAGCCAGCCGTAATCGAACGCGTCGTCGCGGCGCAGCTCCCCGATGGCGTAGATCTCCAGATCGACGGGACGGGACAGCGAGAACGCAGCCCGCAAGGAGGTGCTGGGACTGTCGGGACGCAGCGAAATCACCGTGGCCGAAGTCAGCGCCCGCTGCGCGCTGTCGACGTCGCGGGTGGTGGCGGCGCGGCCCGCGCCCTTGATCTCGAGCGTGAACTGGCGGAACGAGCCGTCGTCGACGTAGGGGCCCTCGTACCGTGCGTCGTGACGGCGCCGATTCCGGAGCAGCGACGCCAGGTCGAAATTCCCGGAGTAGGAGACGGAACTCGCGACGTACGATCCGAAGTAGGCGATGTAGACGCCGGCCGGGAGATCGACCGTCCCCGAGAAGGTGCGCAGGCCGTCGCCCGAACGCTCGGTACGCGCCTCACGCATGTCCCACACCACCTCGCGCGTGGCCGCGTTCAGGATCCAGGCTGCCGCCGGCCAGGTGGACCACTCGTCGTTGTCCCCCGACGACCACCAACGTCCTTTGCGTCGATCGGTGCGCGGCTCGGCGCCTACGGCATCGACGCGGATCGTCTGGCGTGTCGGAAGCACAAACGCCGCGGAGCGAAGCTCCCGCGGCGTCAACTCCCGGATATCGACCAGCGACTGCGACTGACCCGACAGCGTTGAGACGCTCGTCGCGGCGAGACCCAACGTGAGAAAGGCTACCCGTTGCAGGATGGCACTCGCGAACATGGCAGGATCCCCGGTCGAATGGCTCTTGGATTGGACAGCCGCCGCCCAGCGACGGTTGCTGCCCTACGCGGACCGGCTCGCCCAGGTGTCGCCGGTCAGATATAGCGGGCGACGGCCATGGCCACGACGGCTATCCCCAGCAGCGCCGAGATCACACGACCGAGGAGCCCGGCACGCACCCGAAGCGCCTGCGCCGCAGCCTGTTGCGAAGGGTCCTGACCGAGGCGCATCGCCTTGGTCATCGCCGGCCGCATGGCCGCGACCCCCAGGACGAACGCGATCAGGGCGGCCAATGCCCCCACACCGAGGCTGATTCCCATTCGCGACCGCATGAACGGGGGTCTGAAGCCGACGGAATCAAACCAGTAGAGCCACACGCCCGAGACGATGGTCAGGGCGGCGATCCACGGCATGATGTCCATGAAACGTCGGCGCGCCAGGGCGGCCGCGACTTTGGCACCGTCGGGGCCCGCATCGCGAACTGCCGGCATCAGGAACGCCGCGTTGAACATCATGGTGCCCGCCCAGAAAACGCCCATGGCGATGTGCAACACTCGCATGACCAGCAGCATGCCCCCGCCTTTCGTCAGACGTGTTGCAGCAGGAGCTCCAGTCTCTTCCGGAGCTCGCCAAGCGCTTTCGATTTGAAGGCGCCCTTGGTCTCCTCCAGCACGTCGATCGTTTCCTTCACGGCTGCCTGAAGTTGAGCGCCGCGGGGACAATTGATCAACTGGCACGGCTGACCCGCCGGCTCGTGTCCCGCCAGCGCCTGCCCCAACAGCTCGAGATCCGTCAACGAGCCCATGACGTTGCGCAGGGTGAGGGCCAGAAAGGCGTCCACTCCCGGTGTGGGGCCGGCTCCCCCTCCCCGACCCGCGGCAATGTGCTGAAAGTCGTCGCGCCACTGGTTGAGCCGCTGCTCGGCCTGGCGCATCGCCTGGTACGACCGGAAACGGCTCACGGCGGCCGCCACGCGAGCCGACAGATCCTCGAAGCGGACCGGTTTCAGGAGGTACGCCGCCACGGGCAGCTCGATGGCGGCGATCGCTGACCGAGTGGAGGGGTAGCCGGTGATGATGATGATGGGAAGACCGCCGGCCTGTTCCGCGACCTGCCGGATGAGCGCCAGGTCTTCGTTGCCGGGCATCTCGAGGTCCGTGATGAGGAGGTCATAGCCGCTGCCGCGGACGCGCTCCAGCGCCTTGGACCCATCCAGGACGGTATCGACCTCGTAGCCTTCGCGACGCAGCAGATCCGCGGTGGCGTTGAGGAAAGTCTGCTCGTCGTCGGCGATCAGGATGCGTCCGTTCGCCATCCGTGCGGCCTCGGGGTTTGTCCAGGGAGCGGAAAATAAATACGGAATTCCGCGCCGCCGCCCTCCGGATCGTGGATCTCGATTCGCCCACCCAGGGCGTGAACGGATTTCCGCACCAGTGACAGCCCCAGCCCCATGCCGCTGGTCTGGACGCTTCCTTTGGTGCTTACGAACGGCTCGAAAATCCATTCCCGCAGCCCCACCGGGACGCCCGGCCCACGGTCACGCACCGAAAACCAGAAGTCGTCCCCGTCGCGCCAGGCGCGGACCTGCACGGTTTCGCCCGGCGGCGAGGCTTCGACCGCGTTCTGCACCAGGTTGTACACGGCCTGACGGAGCAAGGCTCCGGGAATCGGCACGACCCCGGGCGCGGCGCTCGTATCCACGGCAATCGTGACCTGGGACGCCCGGTTGACCTGCTCCAACATCCGGACCGCATCCGAAATCACGAGCGACACCGACGCCTCACCCTTCCCGTCCTCGCTCTCGGGGCGGTAGGTCTCGTACAACTGGCGGGTGACCGCGGCGATGCGCCCGATCTCGCGCTCGATCGCCCCCACGTAGGGGTGATAGGGATGCGTCGCAGGCACCGCATCCTTGATCAAAAGGAAGGAATTCTGGATGCCGGCCAGCGGGTTGTTGATCTCGTGCGCCACGCGCGCCGCCACGCGACCCATCGTGCTCAGGGTATCCATCTCTCGAATGGCGTCCTGGGCGCGCTTCACCTCGGTGATGTCGCGCCCCTCCACGAGGATCTGGCGCACCCGGCCGTCCCCATCCGAGATGGGGCGGATCGACAGGTCGACCAGGGCGACGTCACCGCCGGCATCGCGCAGCTCCTCTTCATACCGCGCGGACTGCCCGTTGATGGCCTGGCTGCATGCCTGGCGCAATCGCTCCTGGGCGGTCGGGTTGCCGCGCCACCACGGCGTCTCCCACAGCGGCAATCCTCGAACGGCTTCCCGGTCCACGTCGACGAACTCGAGCGCAGCCCGGTTCACCTCCAGCAAGTGACCATCGAGATCGATCAGGTTCTTGAAATGAAATCCACCCTCGAACACGGCGCGGAACCGCTGCTCGCTTTCGGCGATTACCTGCTCGGCGCGTTTGCGCTCGGATACGTCGGCACTGATCCCGAGGACGCGCACCGTCCGACCCATGATGTCGCGCTCCACTACCCGGCCGCGCTCGACGATCGAATGCCACTCCCCGTCGGAGGCCCGCACTCGATACTCGACCTCGTACACGGTGGTCGTCCCGCTGACCAGCTGCGCGAGGCGCTCGGCCACCTGGTCCCGTTCCTCCGGGTGCACCAGCTCCGCCCACCGGGCGGCCGTCGTTTCGGGATAGATGGTCGCGGGATCGTATCCGAGTCGCTGCCACAGGACCGGGCTTCGCGTCGCCTCTCCGGTCTGCACGTCCAACTCCCACAGGCCGTCGGCGCTCCCTTCCAGCGCCCGCGCCAGACGGCGGCGCTCCGATTGCCGGGCGACGGCGACCCGCCGTTGAACCAGCTGGGCCGTGGTGGCGAGCAGGACGCTGACGATGACGCCGAGCCCCACCACGACCTTGGGGAGATCGGAGGTGAACAGCGGCAGCATGGCTGCCGAGGGTCGGGCGGTGACGTGCCAACGCAGCCCGTAGGCAGTGAAGGCGGCACGACCAGACCAGGGCGAGGCGCCAGGGCGATTACGCGCGCCCAGGCCATAGATCGGTGTCTGGTTGGCGTGAACCGACACCTCGTACCCCGGCAGGGAGATGGCGAGCACGGGGCGCAGCAGGAGGTCCGGCCGCAACACCGCGAAGCCGGCTTCTCCACACGGCCCTCGACCGCAGAGGGGCGCGATCACCACGAGGGCCGGTGGCCCGCTTTCGGGCGCGTCATTCGGTGCGACGCGGATGATCGGATCGGTGCCTCGCACCGCGCCCTCGACGCCGGCGCGATCACGGTCCAGCATGCCCTGGAGCGCTCCGATGTCCGGTGCCGATGCGGCTCCCACGGTGATCAGTGACCGCACGACGGGCGTTGCGTCCATCCACCCGAACGCCGTGAGCGCGGGCGCGTTGCGCAACAGGGAGGCGGCAGAGCTGTCGAGAGGAGCCCGGGTGGCCGACGATCTCCGGCGCGCCGTGGCGCCGAGCTGCCGCACCGGCCGGACGCTGACCTGGAGCTCGCTCATCAGCTCTCGCTGGGCCACGGCGGCGTACTCGTTCAGCAGCGTCGCCGAACGCTCCCGCTCCACCACCCGCAACGCGCGCCAGACGATCATCGTGGTCACCAGGGCTGAGACCCCGATGGCGGTAGCCGTCCAGACGGGGATCAGATCGATGCCGGGCTCTCGATTCCACGCGATCAGCACGAGGCAGATGCCCATCGTCCCGAACGCCACGGCCCCCTGCACGGGGATCCCGGTGACGTAGTTCGCCCGCAGTCCCCCCAGGACGTCCGTCGAGTAGGTAAAGAGGATGGTGATGCTGAGAATGGCGACGACAGCTCCCAACGTCCCCCCGACGGCCGTCCCGACACCGGGCCACCGCACCATCCGCAAGGCCAACAGCGCCAGTCCGAGCAACAGGAGACTGAGGCCGCTGGAGACGGCCATCCGTCCCGGCAGCGTGATGTCGAGCTCGGTCGCTTCGAGGATGGACCGCAACGGGCCCAGCGACAGGTTTCCGCTGTATTCGATCAGCGCGCCGGCGCCGATCAGAGTCGCGACGATCGCGCCGGCAAACAGCGGGAAGCGCCGGCCGGTCCCCAGGGCGTCGAGGCCCATGGCCGCCGCCAGGATCCCCAACGCCGTCGTGACCCGCAGCGGTGGGAAGGCCGGAAGGATTTGGATGAGAAAGGCGTTGCCCAGCGCCCAGCCGGCGATCGCGCCGATCGCGATGAGCGCGCCAAGGACGGCGACGACGCGCGTCGCGCGACGAGTCCGCTCGTCGACGACGTAGGGTGCTAAGGGCATGAGCCGTTCGCCGGTGGGTGAGGCGTTAGTCGTAGCCTAACGGCCTCGCTCACGGCCCGCAAACGGCGCCGCCCGCTATGGGGACGGGCGACGGCGGCGGAACAGCTCGAAGGCGAGGAGAATGAAGAAACCGGCGTACACGATAAAGAACGCCAGCTTCGCAATCGAGAGGGAATCCTTGATGGTCGCGGACCCGAGCCACTGGGTCATCATGGCGACCAGCATCAGCCCCAGGCGAAAATGACGCATTCTCAGGCGGTCTTGCGGCGCTGGCGACGGGTCGGCTGCCGCTTACGGTCGAGAGGCCGCACCGCCGCGTCGATCAAGGCCAATTCTTCCTCCGTAAGCCCCTTCCACGCACCCTTCACCCGATGCTTCCCCGCCATCGTCCCGGTGCGCCCCAGATGCCATTTCACGAGGACCTCCATTCGCTGCAACAAAATCAGAGGCGGTGAAGACGCATGAGCCGCGGGCATTTCACTCATGCGCCTTCAACTTCACGGGCACTCGCCCGCCCGCCTCACTACATCGATCTATGACTGCACCGGTTGCCCCGAAGGGCCCGGATCGTAATCGAGCCAGCTCAGCGCGGGACGCTGGGTCGCGAAAACAGCCCCACCACCAGCGTCACGAGAAACCCGATCAGAAACAAGAAGAACAGCAACTTCGCGATTCCGACTGACGCTGAGGCGATACCGCCGAAACCCAGCAACGCGGCGAGGATCGCGACGATGAGAAAACCCAGAGCCCAGCGGAGCATAAGACCTCTCAATTCATCGGCTGCAGCACACAAAAAGACGAAGGCGCGGTGCGAGCGGGCCCGGGAGCCCCTCGGTTCGCGCCTTCGTCTTCGCGGAGGACTGAATCCTCCGGCGACAAGGCAAGCGTGCCAGCAACGCACGCCCAGTGTCCTATGTACTGCTTAAGTGATAATTCGTTCCCTCCCAGACGCAAGTGTCGGGTTCGCGACACTGGTGATCGGAGTCACACTCCGAGCATCGGGGGATGGTCTCTGCGACCGATTCGCCGACTCCGAAAATCCGTGTCAGATTGAAGCATGCCCGCCCCCCACGACCGCCGTCGTCCCAGAGACCGGAGAGCCCTTCTGGATCGGCGCCTGGCCGCCGAGCGGGCCCATCGTCACGCGGATGACGATCGCCGCGGCATTGGCGAGCGCCGGTCCGGGCAAGAACGGCGCTTGGCGATTCTCTCCGCGGAGGACCAGATCCGCGACGCCCTGCGGTTGTTGACTCGAGTGATCGAAACAGGCAACACGCCGGAGAAAGATCAGCGCAGCCTGGAAGGGGCCATGCTGCGGTTGCGGTACGCCCTGGATCGACTGGAGGATTGACCCCCAGGCCGGTGTTCAGGGTGTGATCACCGGTCCCATTCGCACCACTTCGAAGTTGCTTCCCGAGACCTGTTTCAACGTGTTCAGCTCGTTGTCGTTCCAGCGCGGGTCCGGCGCGCCGGAAATGAACCAGTCTCCACCGTTGTCGGCAACCATCATCCCGTACGTCTTGAGGGCCTGGAGAATCACCCGGGCGCTTGGCGGAAAACCACTGATGTCGAAATTGCCCTTGAGCCGGACCCGCATCCCCATCGGTGGGAGCTTCGGGTTGGTGTCGAGGCTCGCCCAATGGCGTGCCGGGAACACATATCCCCGGCGCGTAAGGCGAACCGTGAAGCGGAGCGCGTGACGGATCAGTCCCTGCTCCACGACTTCGTCGTAGCGCACCAAACCGGGAAAAATGGGAAGGCCCGCCGCATCCGCAGACGTCCAACCCGCCGGCCGCAGGGCGTTCGAGGAAAGATCGAACACCGCCCCGGAACCCGCCTGCCAATCCAGGCTTCGCGAAACGGGATACGCGGCGAACAGCTCCGACAGTTTCCAATGGTCGCGGTCGACGACGAGCACATGACGGTCGCCGCGGGAATCAGCGCCCCCCTCGATCGGCGCGTCAGGCGGAATCGGGTACGGGCCGGAATCGCTCTCATCAGCGTAGTCGAAAGTCACGCCCACACCAGGAACCGTGCTGTCCACCACGATGTAGGGAATGCCGAACGGGCCGCCGTTGTAGCTCGCCCCGAAATCCGGATGCAATCCCGCCGCCAACCCGATGCTCGCGATCAGCGAGTCCGAGTTGGGATCGATCAACGCCTGATCGACCGGCAGGTTCCACGGATTATCGTCGGGAAATGGACGCCGACCGCTCAGTCCGGCGTTCGGTCCAAGACCGGGACCCCACGTGCGAACGGGAGGGGGGCCGACAGAGCCGGCCTCGGAACATGCCAGGACCATGAAGGCAATGGCGGCGGCATCTGTGCGAGCTCGTGGCATGAGTAGACGATGAGCGATCCGCGCCAACGGCGGATGTGACGCCTGCTACCGGGGCTGTGGCAACTGGCCAGGGGCCCCCTTACGGCGCGAGCGGCGGAGCCACGCGGACGGGTTGGTGCACATCGACGGTATCCCCCGTTCCGAGCTGCCCGAATCTTCCGTATCCCCAGCAGTACGCTTGCCCCTCGACGGTCACGCCGCAGGTGTGGAAAAAGCCCGGCGCCACGGAGGCAAAGAGCAGTCCGCCGTCGACCTGCGCCGGGGCCGGGCTGCCTGAATCTCCACTTGTGCCCAGTTGCCCGAATCCGTTGGAGCCCCAGCAATACGCCGAACCGGCGGTGGTCACCCCGCAACTGTGGCCCGGTCCCCGGGAATCGAGACTTGCGAACACCAACCCGCCCGACACCGCAGCTGGATAGGTGGTGTCGCGGGTCGTGCCGATACCGAGCTGCCCCTGGGTGTTTTCCCCCCAGCAATAAGCCTCGCCCACATCTGTGAGCCCGCAGGCCTGTTTGTGCGCGGCCGTTACGCTCGCCAGGCTCACACCGTTCGCTTCGACCGGCACTGGATACCCGGCACTGTGCTGGGTGGTATCGACGAAATGGACTCCCGGTGGGTACAGTCCCCAGCAATACGGCGCTGCGCCGTCGGTCACGGCACACACGATTTCATATCCCGAGCTGACCTGTGTGAACGAGGAGCCCTGCTCGACGAATGGCACCAGGCGGTTGGGCAGCATCCCGCCCCCAGGCGCGGGACCGACCGGCGCTCCCCAGCACAACAACTCCCCGGTCGTCGCCACACCACAGGTGTGCGCTTCTCCAGCGCTGACCCGTTCGAAGGTCCACGACCCCGACACCGCTACCGGCACGGTGGAATGGTTGATTGTGCCGTCGCCCAGCTGGCCGTTGAAGTTGTCGCCCCAACAGTAGGCCACGCCGGTCGTGGCCACCGCGCAGGTGTAGTCGAACCCGGCGCTGATGGAGCGGAACCGGAGATTGCCGGCGACCGCCGCCGGAGCGAGCCGAGTCTCGGTGGACCCATCGCCCAGAGCACCGTTGGTGTTAAGCCCCCAACAGAAAGCACGCTGTCCGTCGGTCAGCGCGCAGCTGTGCAACCGCCCGGCGCTCACCGCGACGTACGCGGGTCCGGTCTTTGGGCCCGCCGCGTCGCAGGCGACGAGCGCGCCGAGACACACGAGACCAACGGATGCACGAATCACCCGGTTATGATAGCCTTTTGGGCGGTTTCCCCTCATCGACCTTTCGAGGATTGGACTTCATGCGGCTCACGCTCGCGACGCTCGTGGTCACGCAGTTCGGCTTGCTTGCTCCGACAATGGCCCAGAGCAACGCCGAGCGCATGGCGAACGATCGCTATACCCGCTCCCATGACTACGACCTGCTCGACCAGCGGATCAGCGTCCGGGATTTCAACTGGGATTCGACCTCATTCGAAGGCAGTGTGATGACGACCCTGGTCGCTCTGCGGCCTGGTCTCGATTCCGTGATTCTCGACGCCGGCTCCCGGCTGAGCATCGTCTCCGTCACCGATCGCGCCGGGCGGCCGCTCCGCAAGGCCACACATGGCGACACGCTCGTCGTCTATCTGTCCCGGTCGATCGATTTCCGGGACACAACGCGATTCACGATCACCTACCATGGGAAGGTCGAGAACGGACGTGGGCTCACGTTCATCGACACCGAGGGACGGACCCATCGTCCGCGACAGATCTGGAGCCAGGGAGAGGACGACAACAACCACGACTGGTTCCCTACTTACGACTTCCCCAACGACAAGATGACCTGGTCGCTCGAGGCCACGGTGCCGCGAGGCTACAGCGCCGTTTCCAACGGCACACTCACCGTGGACCGCCCCAACGCCGACGGGACGCGCACCATGTCCTGGCGGCAGGACAAGCCGAGTGCCACCTATCTCGTGTCGCTGATCGTGGCGCCGCTCGTGAAGATCCACGACGTGTGGGGCACCACGCCGGTCGACTATTACGTCTATCGCGAAGACTCGGCGCGGGCCCGGCCGCTGTTTCGCCTCACACCCGACATGATCGACGTGTACTCCCGCCTCACCGGCATCCGCTATCCCTGGGCCAAGTACGCCCAGACGACGGTCGCCGACTTCTTCGGCGGCATGGAGAACGTCAGCGCGACGACCCTGGTCGACTGGCTTCCCGACCAGCGCGCCTACGCGGACCGGCCCTGGTACTGGTGGATCCTGATCCCGCACGAGCTGGCCCACCAGTGGTTCGGTGACTACGTGACCACGGAGAATTGGGCCAACATGTGGCTCAACGAAGGGTTCGCCGAGTTCATGCCGGGCCAGTACTGGGCCACGCACCTGGGCCGTCACGCCGAGGACGACTATTACCTGGACGAGTACCACCAGTTCATGCAGATCGACGCGCAGCATCGTATGCCGCTCGCCGCGCTGGGGTCGAACAACATCTACCCGAAGGGGGCCCTGGTGCTGCGCATGCTGCAACGCTACCTCGGCTCCGAGCGGTTCTGGGCGGCGATCCACCGCTATCTGCTCGACCACGCCTACGACGACGCCACGACCGACGACCTGCGCCAGGCGGTCCTCGACGCCACGGGTGAAAACGTGAGCTGGTTCTGGGATCAGTGGATCTACGCGGCCGGCTATCCGCAGCTCGCGGTCACGACCGTGTTCGATTCGGCGCGTGCCAGGCTCACCCTGATCGTCAAGCAGACGCAAACCGATACCGCCACCGCCGACAGCACCGGGCTGCGCTATGTCACCCCCATGGCGTTCCGCATGCCGGTCACGATCGTGGTCGAGACGGCCTCCGGGAACGTGACCCAACTTGCACAGCTCAAGCAGCGCGAGGACACAATCGAGATCGGCGGCGTGAGGAGCGGACCGACGATGGTGATCTTCGACGACGGCA
>Ga0075424_100000155_pt1 | contig 45195 bp, 38 predicted proteins | sample SoiMethybrSBSTD3_FD_75301 | JGI IMG/M metagenome (GOLD analysis project Ga0075424, IMG submission 75301) | Bulk soil microbial communities from a Populus tree surrounding site in Tennessee, USA - Soil MetaG P. TD hybrid SBSTD3 | ecosystem: Environmental > Terrestrial > Soil > Tree plantation...
TTAACTGACATTACCACTCGACTAGGCAGCGCTGATGCGCGCGCTTCAAGCTCCTGTTGCACTGCAACAGAACCTTCGCTACAATGCCCCCATTCGCGGACAGCACTTTTCGAATTCAAGGATGCCAGAAATGACCAACCCGACCTTCGATTTCAACGCTTTCATGGATGCCGGCAAGAAGGCCTTCGCCCCGGCGATCAAGCTGAACGAGCTTTCGGCGGCCGCTTTCGAGCGCATCGCGCGCCAGCAGTACGCCTTCGCGGGCGAGGTGCTCGAGTTCTCGCTGCAGCAGCTGCAGCTGGTCAGCACCGTGCGCGATTTCAACGACCTGACCTCGCGCCAGATCGAGCTGTCGACGCAGTTCGCCGAGCGCGCGACGCAGCGTTCGCAGGACCTGATCAAGCTCGGCACCGAGCATCAGGCCCAGCTGACGAAGCTGTTCGACCAGACCGTTTCCGAGTCCGTGAAGGGCGCCAAGAAAGCCGCCTGACCGGATTCAATCCTCCCCCCTCGGGACGGCGTGCCTTCAGGCCGCCGTCCTTTTTTTTGCCTCCAAGTCTCGGAATATGTTGATGCCGCAGTGCGTCAACGCACTGCGGCACGATCCGGTAGACTGGCCGCCATGGGCAAGGAACGGCTGATCAAGAAGTACGCCAACCGGCGGCTTTACGACGCCTCGATCAGCAAGCACGTCACGCTAGAGGACATCCGCGACCTCATCGTGCGGGGCGAGAAAATCAAGGTCGTCGAGGACAAGACGGGCGAGGACATCACCCGCCTGATCCTGCTCCAGGTCATCGCGGAGCAGGAACAGTTCGGCAAGCCGATCCTGAGCACCCAGCTCCTCGAGTCGATCATCCGTTACTACGGCGGACCGATGCAGGATTTCATGGCCGGTTACCTCGAGCAGAGCGTCGCCGCCTTCATGCGCCAGCAGGAGTCCGTCCAGCAGCAGATCTCGAAGATGCTCTCGAATGCCCCGCCGCCGATGAACGCGATGGCGGAGATCACGCGCCAAAACATGGAAATGTGGAACCGGATGCAGGAAGGGATGCTCGCGTTCATGGGCGGTACGCGGCCGGCAGGCAACTCCCACGCGCCGAAATCAGAGCCGGAAGCGGAAGAGCCGGAAGAAGCCCCCGCACCGAAGTCGAAGAGCGTCTAGCTCACCCGCCAAGCCGTACGCAAAATCGTTGTTGTTTCGGAGCAACAACGGTCGACAAATTGCGGGCGTCAGGGGTATCTTAAAAACTAATGGCCTGACTCCAGGCGTTGGGGGATTACTGATGAACAGGAAGTTGGCGGCCGCGATCGGCAGCGTGTTGGCTTGCTCGGCGTATTCCACCGTTGCGACGGCGCAGCAGACACCAGCCGCCGGCTCGCAGGAAGCTCCGACCGAGCTCGAAATGGTCACCGTCACGGGCTCGCTGATCCCGCAGATCCAGCGCGAGACGGCGTCGCCTGTCGTCGCGATCACCTCGGAAGATATGGAGCGGCAGGGGTACCAGAACATCACCGAAGTGCTGCGCGCGCAGCCGCTCGCGACCGGCGCCGTGCAGGACAACCAGTTCTCCGGCGGGTTCACGCCGGGCGCGACGACCATCAGCCTGCTGGGACTCGAGCCCGGCTTCACGCTGATCCTGCTCGACGGACGCCCGATGGCCGATTACCCGCTGCTCTACAACGGCCAGGCGAACTTTACCGACCTCTCGAACATTCCGACCGCGATGATCGAGCGCATCGACGTGCTGCCGGGCAACCAGTCGGCGATCTACGGATCCGCTGCGGTCGCCGGCGTCGTCAACATCATCCTCAAGAAGCATCTCGAGGGCGTCGAACTCGCGGCGCGCGTCGGCGGCTACGAGGAAGGAGGCGGCGACAACGCACGTTTCGAACTGACGGGCGGCATGAGTCGCGACAATTTTGACGTGACGTACGGCCTGCAGTATTCCAAGCAAAAGGCGATCTGGGGCACGCAGCGCAAGGAATTCGATTCGCACGCCGACGATCCGAATCCGGCCCTGCATTTCGGTTCGCGTACGTTCCTGAACTTCTATTTCGACCTGAACACCGGTCTTCCGACTTACCAGACCCCCAGCCAGGCCGACTGCGATGCGGTCCGCGACAATTTCGGGGGCACGACCCGTCGCGATTTCCGCCCGGGTCGCGGCACCTTCTGCGGCAGCCTGACGGAGGCCGGATATGGAACGTTCCTCAACGAGCAGGACGGCATTAGCGGCTATGTGAACGCCAACTGGAAGCTCGGGGAGAACGCCGAGCTCTACGCGGTTGCGCTCCTTTCGGACAGCCACGTGGAGTCCAACGGCGGCACTCGTTTCTGGGTGCCGGACGTCAACGGCATCGGCAGTAACTACATCTTCGACGACACGCGGGCGCAGCCTTTCCGGTCGTTCCAGCACATTTTCTCGCCCGAAGAGACGGGTGGGCGCAACAAGAACAACGACATCAACGATAACCAGTCGTACAACATCGCGCTCGGCGTGCACGGCGCATTCGGCGAGTCAACGTGGGAGTACGACACCTACTACGCACGTTCGCAGTACGAGCTCAAGGACCGCCAGAACTGGCCTCTGACCGCGGAAATCGAAGATTTCTTCCGCGACCAGTTCCTCGGCCCGCAGCTCGGGACGGCGTTCGGCGTTTACCCGATCTATCACCCCAATTACGACGCGTTCTACACGTCCGTGACGCCGGAGCAGTACGACAGCTTCATCAGCAAGATCAAGACCGACTCGGAGACCTGGACGCACAGCCTCAACTTCCGCCTGACGAACACGGACCTGTTCGAGATGCCCGCCGGGCCGGTCGGGTTCGCGGCGCTCGCGCAGGTCGGCAAGCAGTCCTGGGACAACCCGACCGATCCGCGCGTGATTGCGGGCGATTTCTGGGGCCTCACCGGCACGCAGGGCGCCGGCGAGCGAGAGAACTGGGCGACGGCGGTCGAGTTCCGCGTGCCATTGGCCAGCATGCTGACGGCCAACCTGTCCGCCCGGTACGACGACTACAAGAATGTCGACGCCGGCAGCGATTCGCGCACGACGTACAAGGCCGGGCTGGAATTCAGGCCGGTCGACTCGTGGCTCTTCCGCGCGAGCTATGCCACTGCCTTCCGCGCGCCAGACATGGCGTACGTCTTCGCAGGCGCAAGCGGGTTCTTCACGACCGTCATCGACTACTTCCGTTGCGAGGAGCTCGGGCAGCCTCTCGACACTTGCGCTTTCGCAAACAGCAACATCCAGGGCAGCCGGAGCGGCAATCCGGACCTGAAGTCGATCACGGCCGATTCGTTCGGCTTCGGCGTCGTCTGGTCGCCGACCAACGATATCCAGGCCCGCCTCGACTACTACGACATCAAGATCGACAACGAGGTCAGCGACCTGGACATCGACCGGATCCTGAGAGAAGAGAACGAATGCCGCCAGGGCCGCCTCGACATCACCTCGCCGACCTGCGTCCAGGCGCTGTCGCATGTCGACCGCGGTGCCCCGACGGATCCCAATCCGAATGCGCTGCATTCGGTGTCGATCAACCCGATCAACATTTCCAAGGAAAGCGTCTCCGGCATCGTGGCCGGGCTCACGTACCAGTTCCCCGAGAGCCGCGCCGGCAATTTCCAGGTCAACCTGGACTACAACCGGACGCTCGACCACGAGTACACGCAGTTCCCCGGCGACCAGCCGATTGACCTCCTGAACGAGGGCTTCTATTCGACCGAGTTCGCGTCCGTGGTGACGGCCGACCTCATCTGGGGGATCGGCAAGTTCACCACGACGGTGCACGGCACCCGCTACGGGTCGACGCCAAACTTTGCCGAGCAGCAGGGCCAGGGCCCGATCAACGGCGTCGAGCCGGGCGACATCGATCCGTACCTGCTCTTCAACCTGAACGTCAACTATCAGCTGACCGACAACAGCTCCGTCGCGCTGACGCTGAACAACGCCCTGGACGAAGGGCCGCCGAAGGACAAGAGTTTCTCCGGCGTGGTTGCGTACCCGTACTACAACATTTTCAACTACAACGGCTACGGCCGCGCGTGGTGGGTCGAGTACCAGATCGCGCTCGGCGGCGGCGCCAAATAGGCCGCGGCGGCAGCGCCTTGCATGCAAGGGGCCGGCGAAAGCCGGCCCTTTTTTTCCGGGATCCCGAAGCGGCGGCCCGCTCAGCCCAATGCCTGCCGCAGGCCGTCGAGGTGCGCGGCATAGGGCTTCCACTCCTGCAGCCCGCGCGTGTGGATCCGCTCGCGCACCTGTGCGCTGCTGAGCGTCGCAGAGGGTCCGGGATTGGCGGCCGTGTCGATGCAGCCAGCCTCGAACGGCAGGCCGCAGAATTCGAGCAGCGCGCGCACGGCGCCTTCCGTGTCCTGCACGAGCGCCGAATAATCGACGTCGTGGATGGCGCCGGGCATGACCTCGTGCCAGTGCCGCATGAGCCTTCGGTACTGCTGGTGATGCGCGGCGAGCGCGCCGAGGTCGTAGCTGTAGGCAAAGGCATCGCCGAACAGCGCGCGGTAATTGGAGAAGCAGAGGTCCATCGGGTCGCGGCCCATATGCACGATCTTCGCCTGCGGCAGCGCGCGCCGGATGAAGCCGGCCAGCATGTAGTTCGGCGGAAGCTTGTCGACGTAATAGGGCCGCCCTTCAGCGCGCCACTGCGTCTGCTCGAGGTAACGCCAGCCGACTTCGGCGAAATCGATGCTGCCCGCCGACGCCACCAGCGGCAGGTCGACGATCCGGTGACCGTGCTCGTCCGCCACCCAGCGCCATTGCCTCGAAAAGTCCGCGAGCTCTCCCGCGGGCGTCACCTCGGAATGATTGCCGAGGATCCGCTCGAGGAGCGTCGTGCCGGAGCGCGGCATGCCGACGATGAAGATCGGAATGGGGCCGTCGAATCGATGTGCGGTCGCCCGCGTGAAGTGGCCGTCGCAGCGCGCGATGATCGCGTCGAACAGGGCTTCCTCGTCCCGCACCGAATGATTCAGCCGCGCGTGCATCAGGGCATTCCCGCGCCCGAGCGCCGACCAGGCTTCGTCATGCTGGCCCAGGTCCTCGAGCTCCTTGTACTGCGCGAATTCGAACGCGGCGTGGTCTTCCGTGCCTTGCGTCACTTCCACCAGCCTGCGCCGGATGAAATGCAGGTGATTGTCGTCGGCGTTCCACGGGCGCAGTCGCGCCAGCGCGAGCGAAGCGCGCCCGAGCGTCGGGCCGAGGCGCAGACAGCCCTCGAGCTCCTCCTGCGCTTCGGCGATGCGGCCGATGTACATCAACTGGATTGCGCGGAAGTAGCGGAATTCCGGGCTGTCGAAGCCGAGCGCGCGCGACCGGTCCATCAATGCCAGCGCTTCCGCGTGGAGGTTCAGGCCCTGGTCGATGTGCGCGAGCCCCGCGAGCGCCGGGCCCGAGCGGGTACGGGCGATCCCCGGGTGGCGCATGCAGGCGCGTGCCGCATTGATCTCGCCGACCTTGACGAGGCACTGTGCCACGCGGCAGATCGTGTCGGCGTCGTCCGGCAGCGCGGCGGCCGCGAGCTTGGTTTGCTCGGCGGCGCCGCGGACGCGCCCTTGCGCGAGCAGGACGGCCGCGAGCAGGAGACGCCCCGGCACGTGCCGGGGCTCGATCTTCACCAGGCTTTCAAATGACGCCTGCGCGTCCTGCAGCCGGCCGCTCTGGACCTGCTGCTGGCCTTCGTCCCACAGCTGGCGCAATCGGTTCTGCATGAATGGCGATCGGGGACGACCGGCGTCCCCGCGCCATCATGCTACAGGAGCGGCCCGGACTCCGGCTCCGCGGGACCGCGCGGCGGTCGCGTGCTCCCACGCGAGCATCGCGCGCTTGCGCTCCACGCCCCAGTGGTAGCCGCCGAGCGCGCCGTCGCGGCGCAAGACGCGGTGGCAGGGAATGAGGAATGCGACGGGATTCGCGCCGACGGCCTGGCCGACCGCGCGGCTTGCGCTCGGGCTTCCGATAGCCGCCGCGAGCTCGCCGTAGCTCGTCGGCCCGCGCGACCCGAGGTCGACGAGCGCTTCCCAGACCTTGACCTGGAAATTCGTTCCCATCGGCGCGAGCACGATGCGTCCCGCGCGCTCCGAGAACGCCTGGCGCGCGACGCGCGCGGCGACGGCGTCGTCGCGAATGAACTCAGCGCGCGGCCAGCGCGCCTTGAGCTCCACGGTCGCGCGCTCGTCCCCGCGGTCCACGAACGCGAGGTAGGCGAGCCCGCGCTCGGAGGACGCGGCATGGATCCGTCCGAACGGCGAGCCCGCAAACCCGTGCCGGAGCGTGATTCCGGCTCCGCCCGCCTTGTATTCACCCGGCGTCACGGCCTCGAACTGCACGAAGAGATCGTGCAGCCGGCCGCCGCCCGAGAGCCCCGCCGCCCATGCGGCCGTCAGCACGGAACCGCGCTCGTCGAGCTCGCGCTTCGCGGCTTCGAGCGAGAGCGTGCGCAGGTAGCGCGTCGGCGAGAGTCCCGCCCAGCGCCGGAATTCCCGCGAGAAGTGGAACACCGACAGCCCCGCGACGCGCGCGAGCTCCGTGAGCCGCGGCTGCCGCTCGTGGTTGCGGTCGATGTGGGCGATGACTTTTTCGATGCGGCGAAAGCTGGCTGATTCGTTCATGGCGCGAGATTGAGGCCGGCGCATCGTGGCGGCAACCCGCTTCTTGCTGCGGCCTCAGCCGCCCTTGTGCCGCTTGCCGAGAAGGTCGTTGATCGGCACCTCGCCGGTCTCCTCGAACGGAATCGTGCGCAGCAGCCCGAGCTTGGTCGACAGCTTGCCTTTCAGCTTGTAGCGCACGTCCTCGGCCTTCCCGCTGCTGCCGGCGAGCTTCAGCAGCGCGGTCGCGGCATTCGCGGTCACGAGCATGTCGAATTCCGCCTCGCCGTCTGCGGGCACCACAAACTCGCGCGCGCTGACGCCGTGCGCGAACGGCTCGTCCGCAAGCTCGATGTCGACGTCGAGCCCGTTGACCGGCAACTCGATCGAGTTCGGGTTGTGCACTTTCATGCGGACCTGGAGTTTCTGCTCGAAGATCGAAGCTTCGACGGCGTGCAGCCCGACGAACGAAACCTCCGGCGTCTTGAGGTTGAGCGGGATCGCGGAACAGGCCGCGACGACGAGGACGGCGAGCAGCAGAAGGAGGCGCGTTTTCATGTCACCTGAGACCATGCCTGTAACCTGGCAGTCTTTCAAAACCCCCCTGCTTGACTACTGATTACTTAGTAGTACTATACAGTTCACAATGCTGTTCAATAGGTAATCCTCCGTGGAGCCTGATACCGGCGACGAGCCCGCCCCGGGACGTGACGACCAAGAACGCTTGTCGTTGAAATTCCAGCGGGAATTGAATGCCGGGCTGGTTGGGCTCGTCCTCCTGGCCGTCCTGGCCCAGGCGGAGGAAGACCTCTACGGATACCAGATTGCCAAGCGTCTCCAGCACCTCGCCGAGGGTAGTTCCCCGGTGAAGCAGGGTGCCCTTTATCCCGTGCTGCGCCAGCTATCGGCCAATGGCTTGCTGGCGAGCCGCATCGTCCCGTCTTACGCTGGCCCGCCGCGCCGCTACTACCGGATCACGGAGGCTGGGCGCGCGACGCTGGCGGAATGGCGCGGGATCTGGCGCAGCACGCGCGATTTCGTCGACGGGTTTACGCAAGCGAACGGAGCCTCCCCATGAACGAACGTACCGCCCCCCGCTCCATCGAGCAGTACCTTGCCGCGCTTCGCGCCGCGCTCGCGGGCGAGGATCCCTCGCTCATCCAGGACGCCCTCTACGACGCGGAGGAATACCTGCGCGCGGAAGTCGCCGCGAATCCCGGCCGCAGCGAGTCCGACACGCTCGAGCTCATTGCGAGCACCTATGGCGCGCCGGAGGAAGTCGCGGAGGCCTATCGAACGACCGAAAAGCAGGTCCGCACCGCGCTGGCGCCCCCGACCCGCAAGCCGCCGGACACCGCGCTCGGACGCTTCTTCGGCGTGTACGGCGATTCGCGCACCTGGACGGCGCTCTTCTACATGCTGCTCGCCATGGTGACCGGCATCTTCTACTTCACGACGACCGTGACGGGCCTCGCGATGTCGGCGGGCCTGCTCGTGCTGATCGTCGGCATCCCGTTCTTCCTGCTGTTCGTCGGTTTCACCCGAGTCCTCGCGCTCGCGGAGGGCCGGCTGGTCGAGGGCCTGCTCGGGCAGCGCATGCCACGCCGCCCGCTCTACCCGTCGAAAGGCGTGCCGATCTTCGAACGCATCAAGCAGATGCTGGTCGACCGGCGCACCTGGACCACGATGTTCTACTTCCTCCTGATGCTGCCGCTTGGCATCCTTTACTTCGTGATCGCCGTCACCGGAATCTGCGTCGGAATCGGCCTCATCGGCGGCTCCATCGCGACGTTGCTAATGGCGGCGGGGCTCGGCGACGGCGCCATGACGGTGGGCGACCACGGGATCGTCTGGGGCCCCTCGCCGCTCGCGGCGCCATTCGTGATGATTTTCGGCGTTTTCATGCTGACCGGAGTCATGCATCTCATCCGTGCGATCGGGCGCGGCCACGGCACGATCGCCAAGCACCTGCTGGTTGCGCGCGCCGACGGTGGCGGCTGAGGGCGCGCGGCGCATGTCGGCACTCGCGCTCCTGCTGCTGCTCGGGCAACCCGCCCCCGCCGCGGCCGAAGCAACGCCTGCGCTCCGCTGCCTTCCCGCGCACGACGGGTTCCTGACCATGCGCCTGCGCGGCAGCATTGAGGAGGAAATACACTGGACCGAGCCCGGCCTCGAATGCACGGGAATGTCGCGTCCCGACGGCAAGGGACTGCGCCTTCGATTTGCCGGGTCGCTCGCAGGCGGCGAGCTCGCCGTCGTTTTTGCGGCTCCGGAGCTTGCCCCCGGCGCAACGGCGCGCGGCACCCCGGTCAACGTGACGCTGATCGACGGCGCCGGCGGGCATATCTACGGGACGCAGGGCGAGGACCGCTGCAGCTTCGACGAGATCGAGCAGGCACCGCTTCTCGACGCTGCACTTCCGGCGCACAGCTACCGGGTGAGCGCGCGCGGTTTCTGCGTCGCGCCGGCGCGCGCGGTGGACGGCGAGGGTTCCGTGCTGCTGACGCGCTTTGACTTCGCGGGGCTCGTGACCTGGAGCGAAGACGCGGCTCCCGCCGCCGTGCAGACCGGAGCCGACCGATGAAGCTTCACGCGCTCGTCGCGGCCGGCATCGTTCTTCTCTCCGCCTGCGCCGGCGCTGCGGAGCAGTACCCCGCGTCATTCGCGATGCTCGACCAGGCGGAGGTACGCGCCGAAACGGCGAGCGGCACCCACGCGTTCAAGGTCTGGGTCGCGGCGGACGACGCGAGCCGGCAGCAGGGCCTGATGTTCGTGCCGAAGCTTCCCGCCGACCGCGGGATGCTGTTCGTTTTCGACGAGCCGCAGCAGGCGGCTTTCTGGATGAAGGACACGGTCGTTTCGCTCGACCTCGTGTTCATCGACCCGGCGGGCCAGGTCATGAACATCGCCACGAACGCGAAGCCGGAATCCCTCGATCCCATCTTTTCGCACGGGCCGGTGATCGCGGTCCTCGAGGTGGCCGCCGGAACCGCCCGGCGCATCCAATTGGCCCCCGGCGACCGCGTCGGGCTCCCGAGTTTGCAAACGACATCAACACGTTCGACCAAGCCCGCAAAGGCATCCCCGCCCAGATAGCCGCGTCCGTCCGCACCTCCGGCTCAACTCGCCCGAAACCCGCCCTTGTGGGATTCCGGCGTGCAAATCACCCGCAAAATCGCACTGAGGTGGTCATAGCCTGCCGTTAGCGGTCGCATCCTTCGAAATTCGCCCGGCCTTCTCGCCGCCTGTAGCTTGTTGCATATACGCAACGATCGGCCCTCCGTGGAGCTTTCGGACGCTCTCGGAATCGCCGGAAGTTGCGTCTTTACAACCAATGCCGGCGAGCGGTTTCCCCGCAGTTTCGCTCGGTTTAGTTGCTATTTCGCCACTATTGTTGCGCCTCGAAACAATGTTGTTATGATCGCCCATCCAATGTGGCGGGTGGACCGTATCTATTTCGCCACGGTGGCTTTTCGGTTTTTGGTTGACATGGCAACTCAAACCAGAGAACGGCTCGGCCGTTCGCGGGAGGACGTAAGCAATGGAACGTAAACACCAGGTCGCAACAGCGGTACGCCGCGCGCTCGTGATGGGCGCGTTGACGGCCGCCGGTGTGGCTCCTGCGCTCGCGCAGGAAAATCTGGGTGAGATCGTCGTCACGGGATCGCGCATCAGATCCGCGAACCTCGAGTCGACGACCCCTGTGACGCAAGTCACGGCCCAGGACGTCGTGACGCAGGGCGTCACGCGCATCGAGGACCTCGTTAACCAGCTGCCGCAGGCATTCGCTGCGCAGAACGTGACGGTGTCGAACGGCTCGACCGGCACGGCAACGCTGAACCTTCGCGGTCTCGGCTCGCCGCGCACCCTCGTGCTCGTGGATGGCCGCCGCATGCCCTATGGCGGCGTGACGAACTCGGCGGCTGACATCAACATGATTCCGACGCAGATGATCGAGCGGGTCGACATCCTGACGGGTGGCGCCTCGGCGGTCTACGGCTCGGACGCGGTCGCCGGCGTCGTCAACTTCATCATGAAGAAGGACTTCGAGGGCGTTCAGATCACGTCCCAGTACAACTTCTACTGGCACGAAAACGACTTCACCGGCCCGGGCGACGTGAAGCTGCGCGACACGATCGCCGCCAAGGAAGCGGTGAACCCGTCGCAATACGCGCTCCCGGCCGACTCCGTCACCGACGGCGAGGGCAAGGAGCTGTCGCTGATGGTCGGCGTCAACAGCGGCGACGGACGCGGCAACATCACCGCGTTCGCCACGGTGTTCGACAGCGACGCGGTGCTGCAGGCCGATCGCGACTACTCCGCTTGCTCGCTGAACCCGGCCGGAGTAGGCGGCTCGTTCAGCTGCGGCGGCTCGTCGACGAACGCGAGCGGTCGCTTCACCGACTTCTCGACCTACGACCTGACGACCGATGCGGGTGCTCCCGGCGGCATGCGGAATTTCAACGCCACGACCGACCTGTACAACTTCGGTCCGCTGAACTACTACCAGCGTCCGGAGCGCCGTTACAGCCTCGGCGCGAACGGTCACTACGAGTTCGGTGAGCACGCGGACGTGTACACGCAGCTGTCGTACACCGACTACGAGTCGGTGGCGCAGATCGCTCCGAGCGGCAATTTCTTCGAGACCAACTCGATCAATTGCGACAACCCGCTGCTGCCCGCCAGCATCCTGCCGACGATCGGCTGCGACGCTGGGGCGATTGCCGCGGGCGACTCGGTGACGATGTACATCGGCCGGCGCAACGTCGAAGGCGGTGGTCGCCAGCAGTCGTTCGCGAACACCGGCTTCCGCGCGGTTGCCGGCGTCCGTGGCTCGATCAACGAGGCCTGGGGCTACGATGCCTCCGCCCAGTTCTCGCAGGGCACCGGGTCGGCGTCGACGCTCAACTACATCGTGACTGAGCGCGCTGCCAGGGCGCTCAACGTCCACGACGTGAACGGCGTCCCGACCTGCCAGTCGGTCATCGACGGCAGCGATCCGGCGTGCGTTCCGTGGAACGTGTTCACCCCGGGCGGCGTGACCCAGGATCAGCTGGCGTATCTCCAGGCGGCGGGCCTCCAGATCGGCCGCATCAACCAGGAGATCTACAATGGCGTGATCACCGGCGACCTCGGCGCGTACGGGATCAAGCTCCCGACGGCGTCCGACGGCATCCAGGTGGTGATCGGCACCGAGTATCGGCGCGACAGCCTCTCGAACACCGTCGATGCCATCCAGGAGAAGGGCGGCCTCGGCGGATCCGGCGGTCCGACCATCGGAATCAGCGGCGCAACCATCGCGAAGGAAGCCTTCATGGAAGCCCGCGTGCCGATCGCGCAGGATCAGCCTTTTGCTGAGAGCCTGTCGTTCGATACCGCCTACCGGTATTCGGACTACAACACGGGACAGCAGACCAACACGTACAAGTTCGGCCTCGAGTGGGCACCGGTGGCGGACGTCCGCCTGCGCGGCAGCTACCAGCGCGCAGTCCGTGCGGCCAACATCGTCGAGCTGTTCACGGCCCAGGGCTTCAACCTGTTCGACGCACCGGGCGACCCGTGCGGCGCGCAGGCGCGCGACCCGACGGCGAGCGATGCGGAATGCATTGCGACCGGCGTGCCCGCGAACCTGGTCGGTGCCGCGTCGCTCGACAGCCCGGCGGGACAGTACAACTTCCTGCAGGGCGGCAACCCGGACCTGATCCCCGAGACTTCGGACACGTACTCCTACGGCGTCGTGTTCCAGCCACGTTGGGTGCCAGGCCTCGCGATCACCGTCGACTACTTCGATATCTCGATCGAAGACACGATCGCGGTGTTCGGCGCGAACAACATCTGGACGGCGTGCTACGGAGCTGAAGATCCGACCGCTTGCAGCCTGATCCATCGCAACCCGGGCACCGGGCAGCTGTGGGTCGGAGCCGGCAACGTGGAGGACACCAACGTCAACATCGGTTCGATGAAGACGACCGGCTATGACATCAACATCGGGTACACGGGGGTTGAAATGGGCCGCTTCGGCAGCCTCGCCTTCAACTTGACCGGCACGTACCTGGACAAGTTGTCCGTCCAACCGGTTCCGGGCCTCGACCTCGAGTCCGACCCGAACGTGTTCAGGGACAGCTACGACTGCACGGGCTACTACTCGACGGTGTGCAGCCAGAACGGCATCGGTCCGATCAACCCGCAGTGGCGCCACCGGTTCCGCACGAGCTGGCAGACTCCGTGGGACGTCGACCTGTCGCTCACCTGGCGGCATTACGGCGGAGTCACGGGCCTGGCAGGCGCGAACACGGAAATGCCGAAGGGCCAGCTCGACAAGGAGCTCCCGGCTGAGGACTACTTCGACCTGGCCGCCAACTGGGCGATCACGGAGAAGGCCTCGGTGTCGCTTGGTATCAACAACGTGCTGGACGACAATCCGTCGATCAGCGGCGCGGTTGGCACGAACGGCAACGGCAACACGTTCCCGCAGAGCTGGGACGCCCTCGGTCGCTACGTCTTCGTGCGCGCGACGGTGGACTTCTAAGCCAGTCTAGATAAAGTATCGTTTCGACGACTCAGGCGGCGGTCCCTCGGGACCGCCGCTTTTTTTTCGTACCATAGCGGCCGATGAACGCCGGGACACCGAGCGCTGCGATGCCGGACCTCAAGGCCCTGCTGCCGGGCTCGCCCGACGCCTATCCGCAGGCCGTGGACCTCGTGCGGGGCCTTGTCCTCGTCGTGCGCATGAACGCACGCGCCTATCGGGCGGCGAGCTTCCTGGACGACCGCATCCTGGGCCCGGCCACCCAGGGCGCCTGGATGCCGGGTGCCGCCGTCACCCAGGCAGCCCGCGAGGTCACCGGCGGCAAGCCGGTCCATTTCATCTTCCACACGGGCCACGTCGGCTCGACGCTTCTCTCGCGCCTCCTGGACGAGACCGGCGGCGTACTGGGCCTGCGGGAGCCCTTGCCGCTCCGGACGCTCGCCGACGCTCACGACGCGCTCGGAAGCGCGGAGTCGCTGCTCGCGGAGCCGCAGTTCGACAGCCTGCTCGACATGTTCCTGCGCCTCTGGGGCCGCGGCTATGCCTCGACGCGCGCGGTGGTCGTCAAGGCGACGAGCAGCGCCGGCCGTCTCGCCGGGCGCCTCCTGGCGGCTTCGCCGGCATCCCGCGGGATCTATCTGCACCTGCGCGCGGAGCCCTACCTCGCGACGCTCCTCGGCGGCGCGAACTCGGCGATTGACCTCCGCGGTCACGGGCCCGGCCGCATGCGGCGCCTGCTCGCGGGGAGCGAGCTTGCGGTGGCGCCGCTCTACGCGCTCTCGCCCGGCGAGCTCGCGGCGCTCGGCTGGCTGGTCGAGGGCCTTGCGCGCGCGGACGCCGAAGCGACGGGCGAGCGCCTGCTCGCCCTCGATTTCGACGAATTCCTCGCCGACGTCGCCGGCTCGCTGGGTCGCGTGCTCGGACATTTCGGCCTGGCGCGCGACGAAGCCTTGCTGCGCGCGATCGCCGACGGCCCGGTGCCGCGCCAGTACTCCAAGGCCCCCGAGCTCCCGTTCCCGCCCGGCGAACGCGCCGCGCGCCTCGCAGATGCGCGCCGCGAGCACCGGACCGAGATCGCGAGCGGCCTCGCCTGGCTCGAGCGCCTCGCGCGCGCGGACGCGCGCATCGCGGCGCTCGTCTCGAAAGGTGCTGCGTGAGCGCGCCGCACGCCGGGCTCGACGCGGCCGACGGTCTCGAGCGCGCCGGCCGGTTCGCCGACGCGGAGGCCTCGTACCGCCGCTTCATCGACGGGGCGCCGCAGCACGCCGTCGCGCGCTTCAATTTCGCCTGCTTCCTGCGCCGCCGCGGCCGGCTCGAGGAGGCGCTCGAAGAGCACCAGGCGGCGCTCGACCTGGCGATCGACCGCCCCGAAGAGGTTCTTTCGAACATGGCGGTCATCCAGACAGAGCTGCGCCGCGACGCGGCCGCGAAGCTCCTGCTCGATCGCGCGCTCGCGATCAACGCAAACTACCCGCCGGCGATCTTCAATCTCGCGCTCTACCACGAGGAGTATGGCGACCGCGCGACGGCGATGGCCCTTTACCGGAAAGTCCTCGACCTGGACCCTTCCTGGACCGATGCGCTCGTTCGGATCGTGAACGCGGAGCGGGTCACCGACGCCGAGGGTGAGGACGTCCGGCGCCTGCGCCGCGCGCTGCGGCGCTCGAACCTCACTCCGCTCGCGCGCGAGAGCCTCTACTTCGCGCTCGGCAAGGCGCTCGACGACTGCGGCCGTTACGACGACGCCTTCGAGCAGTACGCGCTCGGCAACGCCGCAAGCCGGCCGCGCCTCGCGCGCTACGATCCCGCCGCCGTCGAGCGCGGCGTCGACCAGGTCATCCAGGCGTTCGGGCCGGAGCTGCTCGCAGCAGCGACGCCCGCATCGGACAAGCCGCTCGTCTTCATCACCGGCATGTACCGGTCCGGCTCGACGCTCGTCGAACAGGTTCTCGCGGCCCACCCGCGCGTGACGGCGGGCGGCGAGCTCGACTGGTTCATGCGCTTTCCGCTTTCGCTGGACCCGAAGGACTGGACGACGATCGCCGGCGGCTACCTCGACCACCTGCGAACCCGCTTCCCCGGAGCCGGCATCGTCACGAACAAGCGGCCGGACGCTTTCGCTTATCTCGGCATGCTGAAGGCGGTGTTCCCGAACGCGCGCTTCGTGAACACGGTCCGCGACGCGCGCGACGTCGCGATCTCGATCTGGTTTCAGCAATTCGACGGCCGGCTCGGCTATGCGGCCGACCTCGTCAACATCGCCCACCACCACCGCCAGTACGCGAAGCTGATGGCGCACTGGCGGAACCTGTTCGGCGGGAACATCTTCGACGCGGATTACGACGCCCTGGTGCGCGACCCCCGGCGGGAGACGGAGCGGCTGCTGGAATTCGTCGGGCTCGACTGGCACGAGGGCTGCCTGGACTTCCAGCAGAACGCGAATCGCGTCCGCACCGCGAGCGTCGCGCAGGTGCGCGAGCCGCTCTACGCAAGTTCTTCAGGCCGCTGGCGGAATTACGAGCGCCGGCTCCGGGCGCTCTCGCTGGACTTCGGGCCGGCTTAGCTCGTCGACCACATCCGGAGCAGGTTCTGGCGCACGACGTCGAGCCGGACACGGCTCTCCGGGTTCATGCGCAGGCCCTCGATCGCGGCGATTTCGTTCAGCTCATAGACCTGCAGCCGCTCGTGCTGGTCGGCGACGTGGCTCTCGATGAACGTGATCGACACCAGGCGCTGGCCCGAGCGCACCGGCACCACCTCGTGCAGCAAGGTCGAGGGGTAGACGATCGCCTCGCCGGGCGAGCCCTTGAAGGCAAGCGTCTGGTTGCCGAGCACCATCGCCAGCTCGCCGCCCTCGTAGGACGCGGGATCGCCGATGAATACCGTGCACGAGAGGTCTGACCGGATCTTCGTGTTGGGAAGCTGGATGATCGCCGCGTCCGCGTGCGAGCCGTACTTCATGCCGGGCTCGTAGCGGCACAGGAGCGGCGGCGCGATGCGCTTCGGGATCGCGAAACTGCCGAATTCGCGCGAGCGGGTCATCGCGTTGCCGACGATCGTCACGGACTCCGCGTATTTCGGGTCAGTCGGGTCCGCCTGCAGGTTCTGCTTGCTGGTGTTCGCAGGATTTGAGACGCGCCCGTCGACGAACTTGAGCTCGCCCGCGAGCGCGACGAGCCGCGCGCATTCCTCGGCGGACAGCAGGTTCTTGATCTTCAGCAGCATGGGCGCGAACTATATCTGAGGGCCGGGCGCCGTGCCCCGGAAGGCGTCCGTCGCCGCGATGACCGAGCGGATCGCCGCGCGCTCCTCGGGCGAGAGCCGCGGGCTCCAGATGTCGCAGATCAGGATGATCCGGACCTGGTCGCTGTCATTCCAGGCCTCGTGCTCGATGGTGTCGTCGAAAACCCATGCCTCGCCCGCGCGCCACTGGCGGGTCTCGCCGCCGACACGAAACCCGCAGCCCGGCGGCAGCACGAGTGGCAGGTGCACGACCAGCCTGAAGTTCGCGATGCCGGTGTGCGGCGGAATGCGCGTCCTCGGCTGCAGCACGGAAAACATCGCGGTGGGCGAGCGCAGGTCCACGAACGCCTGGGGCAGGCGGCGCACAGCAGTCATCGTCTCGGGCGCGCGCGCACAGCGCTCGGAAATCTCGCTGCCCTTGTCGTAGAAGTGGAACGCGCTCCAGCGCGGCGACTTGTTGAGCTCCCGCCACTGCTCCAGCGGCAGGTGCTCGTCGTACTGGATATAAGGTGCGAATCCCTCTTCGTCCTCAACCAGGATGCGGGCGAGCTCGCGCCCGATCGCGGGTGTCGCGGCCTCGAACTCGGGCAGCCAGAGAAACTCCTCGCGTTCGTAGAACTCGATGTCCGGCAGCCCCGGGTAGGCGTACTCCATCGGCTCCTGGCGGTAGCGGCGCCGCACCCGCAACGACATGTCGATGAACGCGTCGAGCCGGCGCCGCTCCGCGGCCGATAGCCGGTCGCTTTCGGTCGCGGTGCGCTCGCGCACGAAGCGGCCGAGCTCGGCGGCGTGCTGCGCGGAGAGCTCGCGCGCGCGCGTGACCGCCTGGAGTGTCGGCGGGTCGAGCTCGGCGTCCGGAGGCGCCTGCACGAGTGCGATCCCGTAGGCGACGGCGGCCTCCTTCGCTCGGCCGAGCCGGTCGAGCAGCGAGGCCTGCATGAGGAGTGCGACGAAACTCCGGTTGTCGAGCCGGAGCGCCTCGCGCAGCGCCTCGAAGGCGCCGTCGAAGTCCTGCAGCTGGCGGCGGACGACGGCGAGGTTCAGCCAGAGACGTATGTCCGAGCGGTTGCGCGCGATGGCGTCCTGCAGCATCGCCTGCGCGCCCTTCATGTTGCCCGCGGCCATCGCCTGCATGGCGGCTCGGTTCGCGCTGGCGGCATCGGCGCTCATGGCGCGGCTAGCCTAAGGTTTTGCCGCATCCGGCGCGAGTCCCCATAATCCGAAGCTCGTGATGGGGAGTCCAGCCGAAACCGAGAAGGCCGCCGCCCTCGACCGATTGCTGGCGGCGGATCCGCGCAACGTCCGGGCGTTGATCCAGCGCGCGGACCTCTACGCGGCCGCCGGCGACGCACGCTCGGCTTCCTCGTTCTACCTGACGGCGCTCCGCTCGGCGCCCGGGAGCGGCGTGCCGCGCGAGCTCGCCGCCGAGCTTGCGCGCGCGAAGGCCGCCTGTGAGCGCTACGCGATCGAGTATCGGGACTACCTGCTCCGGAGCCTCGCGGCGAAGGGCTTCGACTCGGGCCGCTCGAGCGCGCGATTCTCGCAGTCCGTGGATCTCATCCTCGGGCAGAAGCGCATCTACCTGCAGCAGCCGAAGTACTACTATTTTCCGGGCCTGCCCCAGGTCCAGTTTTACGAGCGCCAGCTCTTCCCATGGTTCGACGACGTGGAGGCGGCGCTGTCGGAAATTCGCGCCGAGCTCGAAGCCGTGCTCAATGAGCCGGGTGCCTTCGCGCCGTACGTCCAGGGACATGCGAACCGTCCGAAGAAGGACGAGATGGGAATGCTCAACAATCCCGCCTGGAGCGCCTATTACCTGTGGAAGAACGGTGAAGCGGTGACGGAGAATGCGGCGCGCTTCCCGAAGACGATGCACGCGCTCCGGAACGCCCCGCTCGCGCACGTGCCGAACCGCTCGCCGTCGATCCTGTTCTCGCTGCTGAAGCCGGGCGCTCACATTCCGCCGCACAACGGGCTCGTGAACACGCGCCTGATCTGCCACCTGCCGATCATCGTCCCGGGAAAGTGCCGGTTCCGTGTCGGCAACGAGACGCGCGACTGGGTCGAGGGCAAGGGCTGGGCCTTCGACGATTCGATCGAGCACGAGGCGTGGAACGGCAGCGATCGCACGCGGGTCATACTGCTCTTCGACGTCTGGCGGCCGGAACTCACCGAGGAAGAGCGCCAGCTCGTGGTGTCGCTCTTCGAGGCCATCGATGCGCATGCCGGCAAGAAGCCGGACTGGGAGATCTGAGATGAAGGCATACGGCAGGCTCGTCACTTCGCTTCTTTTGGCAGTCGCGGCTTGTCCCGCGTCCGCCGCCGAGGACGTCAGCGAAGCGCTGCGTGCCTGCCGTGCGGAAACCGACGACGCGCGTCGCCTCGCCTGCTATGACCGCGTGACCGGTCACGCGCAGCCGCAGCCGTCGACCGCGGCGGCGGCACCCAAAGTCAGTGCGCCTTCGCCCCCCGCGGCTCCGAAACATGCGCCCGCTTCTCCAGCGCCATCCCCGGCCGCGCCTGCCGCTGCGGCGACGGTCGCCGTCCCCGCCGCCGCGACTGCCGAAGACAAGTTCGGCCGCGAGCGCGCAATGGCCGCCGAAGAAGAAAAGCGCAAGACCGACGAGTCGCGGGAGCTCGGCGAGCTCTCGGCCGTCGTCACAAACATCGAGACCCGCATCGACGGCCTCATGACCTTCACGCTCGACAACGGCCAGGTATGGCGCCAGAACACGCCCGACTCCAAGTTCCGCTTGAAGACCGGCGACCACGTCCGCATCCAGCCCGGCTCGCTCAAGTCCTTCATCATGTCAGGGCCTTCGAAACACTCGACGCGGGTGACAAGGGTGAAGTGAATGGCCGCGCCGGCGCTCGATTGCTGGAATTGCGGGGCGCCCCTCCCGGATCTCATCCTGCCGGTCGGGCGAGCGGAATACTGCCGCGCCTGCCGTGCGGAGATCCATGTCTGTCGGACATGCCGTTTCTACGACACGCGCAAGGCCAACCAGTGCGCGGAACCCGTCGCCGAGCCCGTCCAGAACAAGGAGCGGGCCAATTTCTGCGGCTATTTCGAGCCGGTTGCAGGTCGATTCCGACCCGCCCCTGCGCCCGATGGCGACGCCCGGCTGGCACTCGAGGCGCTTTTTGGCCCAAAAAAGTGACCTGGCTCGCGCTCCGGGGTAGGCACGCCGGGCGCCATCAAGCACAATGCGACTGCCCGTCCCAGCCGGATCCCGAAGAATGACAGAGACTGCCTACGGCGCCCGCGCGCCACTCATCTGGTCCCGTGTCCTGATGTTCGTGCTGACCTTCGCGGTCTCCGCGATCGTCGTGCCTTGGTACGGATTCACGACCGGCTACAGCATCGAGGCCTGGGTCTGGTTCGTCGTGCTGCTGTACGCGAACGGGCTCGCGATCACGACCGGCTACCACCGCCTGTGGTCGCACAAGACCTACGACGCACACTGGTCCGTGAGGCTCGTGCTGATGCTCTTTGGCACGATGGCGCTGCAGAACAGCATCCTCGTCTGGTCGTCGAACCACCGCAGCCACCACACGAACGTCGACAGCAACGAGTTGGACCCTTATTCCGCGGGCCGCGGGCTGTGGTTCTCGCACATCGGCTGGATGCTCCGGAGCTACAAGAGCTCGGAGACCGATTTCAGCAACGTGCGCGACCTGCAGAAGGACCCGATCGTGGCCTTCCAGCACCGCTGGTACCTGCCGCTCGCGCTCCTGCTCAACTTCGGCCTGCCGCTCTCCCTCGGCTGGGCGCATGGAGACCTGTGGGGCATGTTCCTGCTCGCGGGCGTGCTGCGCCTCGTCGCCAGCCATCACCTCACCTTCCTCATCAACTCCGTGGCCCATGCCTTCGGCCCTCAGCCCTACAGTGATGAGCACAGCGCCCGCGACAACGGGTGGCTGGCGTTCCTGACGTATGGCGAGGGTTACCACAACTTCCACCACCAGTTCGCGCACGACTACCGGAACGGCATCCGCTGGTGGCACTGGGACCCGAGCAAGTGGATCATCTGCTCGCTGTCGTGGGTCGGCCTCACGCGCAAGCTGAAGCGCACGCCCGCGGTCGCCATCCAGCGCGCGCGCCTCGCCATGCAGTTCCGCCGGGTGGAAGCGAGTCTCGAGCACCGGGGCCCGTCCCTGCCCCACGTCGACCTCGAGCGGTTGCGCTCGGCCATCGCGCGGGAATACGAGCAGTTCACGGCGACCCTCGCGGCCTGGTCCCGGCTGACCGACGCCTGGTACCACAAGACCCGTGATCAGCTGGTCCAGCGCTTCGAGGAGGCCAGTTTCCGGGCGAGCACCCGGGCCCTCGTGGCCGAGCTTCGGATGCAGCACCGGCGCCTGAAGCTCCTCGGCGCCCAGCTGGCCTGAGTCCAGAACTCCTCCGGTCCCCCGCGCCTGTCGCTTGGCGACGACAGGGCCGAGACTTTTTCTAAACGGTACTCCGTACTCGCTCGCGGCGGAGCAAGTGGCTACTCTTGTCCTCCCCCAACGGAGGACTCCCCATGGCCATCTGGAAGGATATCGTCGCCAAGGACTCGCCCCAGCCCGAGCCGGTCGCGAGCACCCCGCCCCCGCCGGTGAACCGGCCACGACCGGAACCCGTAGTCAGTTCCCCGCCGCCGCAGGCGGCGCCTGCCAGCAGGAAAGAAATGAAGGAATCGATCATTGCCGCCGGCCTGAACTTCGAAGGCAAGATCGAAGGATCCGGTCATGTCCGGATTTCCGGCAAGTTCAAGGGTGACGTCCACGTCGACGGCACGCTCACGGTCGAGACCGGTGCGCACCTCGCAGGCGCCGTCAGGGCGGCTGCGGTGGTCGTCGCCGGCGAGATCGAGGGCAATATCGAGGGCGCTCAGCGCGTCGAGCTGCACCAGAGCGGCGTCGTGAACGGCGACATCAGCGCGGGTTCCCTGACGGTCGCCGACGGCGCGCGCATGCGCGGTCGCGCCGAGTTCGGTTGGAGCGAGGGCGGCGGCAAGGGCGGCAGCCACCGCTGAGCATGTCGCGCGTGGTCGAACGCCGTACGCCGATCGGCAAGACGAGGTCCTGCCCGCACTGCCGGGCGACAATCCTCGAGAGCGCCGCGGTTTGCCCGGCCTGCAAGCACCACCTGCGCTTCGAGAACCGGCGCGGCGCCGAGCCGTTGCCGGCGAGCCAGGTGGCGCTCCGGGTGTCGGGGCAATTCGCGCGCGCGGCGGCGTTGGGTCCAGGGGAATACCACGTCGTCGTCGTGATCCGCGACGCGGGGGGCGCCGAGCTCGCCCGCAAGGTGATCGGTGTAGGCGGCCTTGCTCCCGGGGAAGAGCGCAAGGTCGACCTCACCGTCGAGATCTTCGACCCGCCCTCCGGCGCATGACGATCAAGATCGCGGAACTGCACCATTTCGCGGTCCGGATCGCGCCCGGCCCCGATGCCGCCGGGGCAGCCCTTCGCTTCTACAACGACATCCTCGGCCTCGAGAGCGACCACGTGCCTTGGGACCGGCCGGGCGAGGGACAGCGAATCAACGCCGGTTACCACGCGCAGATCCACCTCGTCCCGGGCGTGACGAAAGCGGCGCTCGCGACCGGCGAATTCGACCTCTCCTCACCCCACCTCGCCTGCGCGGTCATCTCAATCGACGACGCCCAGGCCGAGCTCGACCGGCTCGCGGTGGCTTACCGGGTCGTACACGGCCGGCTCGGGCCGGACTCGCGGCGGCTCTACTTCACCGACCCGGCGGGCAACCTCATCGAGCTGCATCAGCTCGGCACCTGCCGCTGCACGGCACGCGCTCGCGAGGGCATCGGCCAGGCGCGGGTGTCCGGCACGGTGCTGTTCGCCGACATGCGCGGCTTCACGGCGGTCGCCGAGCGGCTTTCGCCCTCCGACGTCGTGCCGCTCCTCAACGAGTATTTCTCGATGCTGTCGGAGATCACGCGTGACCACGGCGGGACGGTGTTCCACATCGCGGGCGACGGGCTGATGGCGGGCTTCGGCCTGCCCCTGCCCGCCGACGACGCCAGCGGGCGCGCGGTCGCGGCGGCACGCGGCATGATCTCGGGATTCGGCCGGCTGTCGGCCGAATGGAAAGCGAGGCTCGGCATCGATACCGGCATCGGCATCGGCATCAATGCCGGCGACGTGATCGTCGGCGACGTCGGGGCGCCGGAGCGGCCGAGCTATACCCTGATCGGCGACACCGTGAATGTCGCCGCCAGGCTCGTGCAGCGCGCCCGCGCCGGCGAAGCCCTATTTTCGCTCTCGGTCAAGCAGTCGCTCGACCCGGTGCCGAGCGGCATCGTGGAGCTGCCGCCGCTCGTGCTGCGCGGGCGCGTCCGGCCGGTCGAGATCTATTGCATGGAATCCCCGACCCGGGTCGATTTCCGGACCGCGGCCGCCTGAGCGGCGGCGGGCCGCCGGCGGGTATAATGCCGCCCCTTTTACCCGGCTAACCGGGCGGAACTGTCGAACGGCGCGGCCGTCTATCGGTCGCGATCCCTCCAGCAAACGGGGCTTCAATCGAATGGCTGAGCGCGTGCACGCCGCCGCCCGGGCGGTAACCGGAATCTGTGCCCTGTTGGGCCTTGCCTGGCTCACCGGCTGCGGCAACACGCTGGGCGCGAGCCCCCCGCACGCGGCACCCGCCAATCCGAAGGCCGAGGCCGAGGAAGGCAGCGTCGAGCTGTCCTGGGACGCGGTCACGGACGCCGATAACTACGTTATCTTGTGGGACGACGTCCAGGATGGGCCGCGGACCTACGAGAACAAGATCAAGGACGTCGAAGGCACCTCGTATACCCATACGGGCCTCACCAACTTTCACGAGTACCACTACCGGATCGTCGCAGAGACGAGCGGCGGGCGCGGTCCCGAGAGCACCGCCGTCAGCGCGACTCCCGGCCCGGTGCCGGGACCGGTCGAATGGACAGTGGTGACGGCCCAGGACCCGGGGCACACGATCTACTTCGCGCCCGCGACGAACGCGACCCATTACCGTGTCTACTTCGCGGGCCTCGAGTCGCTGCTTGCCGGGCGGCGCCCGAACGCCGCATTCGAGGTGGCGGACGGCTCGCCTTACGTGCGCAAGGACGTCGCGGTCACCTCGGCGCTCTACTATCGCGTCATCGCGATGAACGACACGCGCATCGGCACCGACGGGCCGGTCGCGATCTCGCCTTCGAGCATCATCAGCGAGCACACGCTGCCCATTGCCGGCGTCGCATTCGGCACCGTTGACGACGACGACTGCCTCGACCTGCCGACCGCGCTCGGAGGCAGCGACACCGGCAGCTGCGGGACCTACACGGCGCGCGTGCTCGCCGACGTGGGCCTCGGCGACCTGATCGCGAGTCCCCGCGTCGTCAGCGACGTGCGTATCGCCGACGTCAACGGCGACGGATTCGACGACATGTTCAGCAACACGCGCACGCGCGCGATCATTCCGGGCTCCGTCGCGCTCCTGCACCTCAACCAGGGCGACGGCGAGTTCCAGACCTCCTCGCAGGTGTCTTCGCTCGCGATCGCCGGCGTCGGCGGGACGATCCTAGCCGCTGACTTCGACAACGACGGCGACGTCGACATCTTCGCGCCCTACGACCAGACGCGCGGCGACGGGGCGCGGAACTGGCTGCTCATCAACAACGGCGCGGGGCAGTTCACCGATACGGCCGCAGCAGCCGGCGTCGCCACCAATCCGGGCGGCGCCTCCTACGTGCCGAATGGCGGCCAGGCCGTGGACTTCGACGAGGACGGCTTCGTCGACCTCCTGTTCGGCTCGCGCCTCCTGCTCAACAACGGCGACGGCACCTTCCGCGACGGCAGCGCGGCGGCACACATGCCGGTGCGCGAGGATGTCGGGCTCAAGCTGATCGATGTCGACCTCGACGGCGACCTCGACCTCATCCATCGCACCGACAGCGCCACCCGCCTGTATCGCAACACGAACGGCGTGTTCGACGACGGCACGATCGTCGGCGCCGAAGTCGGGTCCGGGGTCGGGGCCGGGCTTGCGGTCTGCGACACCAACGGCGACGGCTTCGAAGACGTCTGGTTCCCCGGCAATACGCGCGCCGGCAACGCGGGAACGCCGAGGCTCCTCGTCAACGTCAACGGCAGCCTGACGAACTCCGCCGTACAGAAAGGAATACCCTCCGACCCGGACAGCCTAGTCGCCCACGTCGACAGGCTGGCCTGCGGCGACCAGAACAATGACGGGATGATGGACGTGCTCACGCGTTGGGGCGAGGCGTATCGCCTGATGCGCACTCCCGGGACTCTGACGAAGCGCATACGCCTGCGAATCGAAGGCGCAGGCGGCGAGCGCAACCAGCAGGGACGCGTCGTGCGCGTGGTCCCGGAGGGCCAGCCGAACCGCATCATGACGCGCGTCGTCGAGTCCGGATCGGGCCTGCGCTCCCAGAACATGTACGACCTGCTGTTCGGCGCGCCGTGGGCGGGCGACTACGACGTCACCGTGCGCTTCGCGACGGGCGAGGTCACCGCGACCGTCAAGGCGGGCGACGCGAAGATCATCTTCGCGGACGGCCGCGTCGAGGACATCGATCCCGAGACGTAACGCGGACTATAAGGGGACGCGCCCCTTTATTTTCAGCCGAGCGCGGACTTGAGGTCCGCGACGAGGTCCGCGGCGTCCTCGATCCCGATCGAGAGCCGCACGAGCGAATCGCTGATGCCGAGCTTCGCGCGCGCGTCCGGCGGGACCGAGGCGTGCGTCATGATCGCCGGGTGGTCCACGAGGCTCTCGACGCCGCCGAGGCTCTCGGCGAGGGTAAAAACCTCGAGTCGCTCGAGCAGGTGCCTCGCCTCCGGCAGCCCGCCCTTCAGGAAGAATGTCACGACGCCGCTGCCGCCCGCCCCCATCTGGCGGCGCGCAAGCTCGTGCTGCGGGTGCGACTTGAGGCCCGGGTAGAGCACGCGCTCGACGCGCGGGTGGCGCTCGAGCCAGCCGGCGATCTCGAGTGCGGACTCGCTCGAGCGCTGCATGCGCAGCGGCAGCGTCTTGAGCCCGCGCAGCGCGAGGAAGCTGTCGAACGGCCCGCCGACGGCGCCGATCGCATTCTGCAGGAATGCGATCCGCTCCCCGAGCGCCTCGTCGGCGACGACCGCGACCCCGCCGACCATGTCGGAGTGGCCGTTCAGGAACTTCGTCACCGAGTGCATGACGATGTCCGCGCCGAGCTCGAGCGGCCGCTGGATCCACGGCGTCGCGAAGGTGTTGTCGACGACGACGAGGATCCCGCGGCCGCGCGCCGCCGCGACGACGGTGGCGATGTCCACGAGCTTCAGCAGCGGGTTGGTCGGCGTCTCGATCCAGATCATCCGCGTGCTCGGCCTTATCGCGGCTGCCGCGGCCTTCGGATCGGCGAGGTCGGCGAAGCTGAATTCCAGCGCGGCCGAGCGGCGGCGCACGCGCTCGAACAGGCGGAAGCTGCCGCCGTAGAGGTCGTCCATCGCGACCACGTGCGAGCCGGAGTCGATGAGCTCGAGCAGCGTCGCCGTCGCCGCCATGCCGGACGCGAAGGCGAAGCCGCGCACGCCGCTCTCGAGGTCCGCGATGCAGCGCTCGAACGCCATGCGCGTCGGGTTCTGCGTGCGCGAATATTCGTAGCCCTGGTGTACGCCGGGGCTCGACTGGGCGTACGTCGACACCGCGTAGATCGGCGGCATCACGGCGCCGGTCGACGGGTCGGGCGACTGGCCGCCATGGATCGCGCGGGTCGAGAATCCGGCTCTCTTCTTCGGGTCCTTCATCGTTTTCCTTGTGGTGCCGGCGCGTTCGACATCTGCCGGCGCAGGTAGTTGAGCACGTCGGCGCGCGTGATGAGCCCCTGGAAGGCGCCGCCCTGCGTGACGGCGACGTAGGGCGTCGACTCCAGCATGGAGACGAGCTCCGTCAGCGGCAGCGACGGCGCGACGACCGGAAAATCCTTGAGCATGGCCACACGCACGGGGTCGTTGAAGCGCTCCGGCTTCCCGAATGCGTGGCGCAGGATCGCGTCCTCGTCGATGAACCCGACGAGCCGCTCGGCCTCCATCACGGGGAGCTGGCTGAAGCCCGCGTTACGCAGGCGGTTGTGCGCGGTCGCGAGCACGTCGTCCGGGCCGACCGTGACCGTCGCGCGCTCGCCGTGCGGGCGCCCGATGAGGTCGCGCAGGTCGCCATGCTGCTCGCGCCGGATGAAGCCCTGGTCCTCCATCCAGAAATCGTTGAAGAGCTTCGAGAGGTACTTGTTCCCGGTGTCGCAGGCGAAGGTGACGACGCGCTTCGACCGCTTCTGCTCGCGGCAGTAACGCAGCGCCGCCGCAACCAGCGTGCCGGTCGAGGAGCCGACCAGAAGGCCTTCGCGGCGCAGGATCGCGCGCGCGACCGCGAATGATTCCGCGTCCGGGATGCTGTAACCCTTGCGGCACATCGAGAAGTCACAGATCTCGGGGATGAAGTCCTCGCCGATGCCCTCGACCAGCCAGGACCCGGCCTTGCCGTAGCGGCCCGTGTTCACCTGGTCCGCGAGCACCGAGCCGTCGGGGTCCGCGAGGATGATCTCGACGGACGGCAGGCGATCGCGGAAGAATTGCGTGAGCCCCGTGATCGTGCCGCTCGAGCCGATGCCGACGACGACGGCGTCGATGTCGCCCTCGAGCTGCTCGAGGATCTCCGGCCCGGTCGTCGTGCGGTGCGCCATCGGGTTGTCGGGATTGCCGAACTGGTTGACGTGGTAGTAGCCGTGCTCGCGCGCGAGCCGCATCGCGAGGTCCTGGTAATACTCGGGGTGGCCCTTCTCGACGTCCGAACGCGTCAGGATCACTTCCGCGCCCATTGCGCGCAGGTTGAAGATCTTCTCCTGGCTCATCTTGTCCGGCAGCACGAGCACGACGCGATAGCCCTTCTGCAGCGCGACGAGCGCGAGACCGAGGCCCGTGTTGCCCGCGGTCGCCTCGATGATCGTGCCGCCAGGCTCGAGCGCGCCGCGCTTCGCGGCCGCCTCGATCATCGAGAGCCCGATGCGGTCCTTGATCGAGCCCGCCGGATTCTGCAGCTCGAGCTTCAGGAACAGCCGGCATGACCCGGCGTCGAGCTGCCGGAGCTCCAGCATCGGCGTCCTGCCGATCATCTCGAGCACGTTGCCGTAGACCTGCATGGGTGGTTGTCGCCCTTGTCCGGGGACGCTAGTGTGCCGGGATTGTAACGGGAGTGGCATGGTGCATAGACAATTGATCGCGGCGGGCCTGCGCGCGCTCGCCATCGCCATTTTCCTCGTGCCTATGCCCGCAAAATCCGGCGAATCGCCGCGCGTCACCGACGACGCCCGGCTGCAGGCGGCGCTCGAGGACGCGCGCACGCGTTTCCTGCCGGTGGGCCGCCTCGACCGGCTCGACGTGACCGTGCTCCTCGCCGCGAAGCACGGGTCCTGGCGGCGCGCGAGCGTCGGCGGCACCACGCCCTGGTACCCCGCGAGCTGCGTCAAGCTCGGCTATGCGATCGCCGCGACGCACTGGTGCGAAGCGCAGGGAAAGCCGCCCGACTGCCTCGACGAGCACGTCGGGCCGATGCTGAGGGTTTCCGACAACGTCGAGACGGGCTTCGTCGTCGACGCGATCACCGGTGCGCCGAACGCGCCGGCCGAAGGCGCGGACTACGATGCCTGGCTCGCGAAGCGGCTCTACACGGAGAACCTGCTTGCGGAGCACGGGCTGCTCGCCGGCCAACGGTTCATCAACAAGACCTACCCGACGAATTCCGGCGAGGAGCCGACCGGCCTCGAGGCGCTCGCGCGCGAGCGCCGCGGCCGGAACATGATGCACGCCGACGGCGCGGCGAGCCTCATGCTCGCGCTGGTCTCCGGCGAGTTCGGCGTGCCCGCCGCCGAATACATCCGCTCGCGCCTGCGCCGTCCGCTCCTGTCCGAGCACAGCAGCATGGGCGGCGGGTTTCCCGAGGGCACGATCTACGAGAGCAAGATCGGCGACGCCTACGACACGCTCGCGGAAATCGTGCATGCCGAGCTCCCCGACGGCCGGCGCATCATCATCGCGGCGTTCTCGAACGGGCGCGATCCCGAAGGTCCCGACGAAGGGCAGAACCTGACCGCCCTCGCCGGCTTCTCGAAGCTCCTCCTGGAGCGGCTGCCGCCAACCGATGACTGACCGCGCGGAACGGCTGCGCGGCATCACCCTGATGATCGTTGCCGTCGGCGTCTTCGGCGTGATGGACGGGCTCATGAAGGCGCTCTCTGCGACCTACCCGCCGATGCAGATCGCCTCGCTGCGCGGCGCGAGCTCCCTGCCTTTCGTGCTCGTGACCTGCCTCGTGACCGGCCGTTTCGCCGACCTCCGGCCGCGCCGCCTGCACCTGCATGCGCTCCGCGCCGTCGTCTCGATCGCCATGTTGTGGAGCTTCGTCTTCGCGCTCTCGCACATGAGCCTCGCGAATACCTATGCGATAACGCTTTCGGCGCCGCTCCTCGTCGTGCCGTGCGCGGCGCTCCTGCTCGGCGAGCACGCGGACCGGCACGTCTGGGCAGCAATCCTGGCCGGGCTCACCGGCGTCCTCGTGATGCTGAAGCCGAGCGCTTCCGGGTTCGTCAGCGTCGCCGCCCTCGCTGCCGTCGGCTCGGCGCTCTGCTGGGCCATCGTTGTCGTGATGGTGCGCATCCTCTCGTCGACGGAGAAGACGGCGTCGATGGTGTTCTGGTTCCTGTTGATGCTGGCGCTAGGCGCCGGCGTCCTCGCGGCCCGCGGCTGGGTCACGATCGCCGCCGAACACTGGCCGTGGATCGCGCTACTCGGCCTCGCCGGATGGGCCGCGCAGCACCTGGTCACCGAGGCGTTCCGCCTTGCCCCGGCCTCGACGGTCGCGCCGTTCGAGTACCTGTCGATCGTCTGGGGCGCCTGCATCGACTGGGTCTTCTGGCGCGCGGTGCCGGGCGCGCGCATCCTCGTCGGCGCCGCGATCGTCGTCACGGCGGGCCTCTACCTAGTGCATCGCGAACGCCGGCGGATTTGAGCGCTAACGCGAGAGGTCCCGGATGAGGCTGCGCCACTGGATCACGGCGCCGTCGATCGACGCGACCGGGATCCGCTCGTTCAGCCCGTGCGAGAAGCTGTCCTTGTTGTTGATGAAAAGGCCGCCGACGCCGTAGCTCGGCACGCCGATGTTCCGGAAGTAGAGGCTGTCCGTCGCGCCCGCCGACATGGACGGCACGATCGGAAGGCCCGGGGCGCGGAGGTCGATCGCCTTGCGCAGCGCCTTCATGACGTCATCCCGGAGCGGCGAAGCGTCGCTGGGCTTCGGGTTGCTCACGAGCTTCACCTGCGCCTTCGGGTCGTCGATCGCCTTCACGAGCGTCGATTGCACCGACTCGACGGATTCGCCCGGAAAAACGCGGCAGTTGATGTTGACGGTCGCGCTCTGCGGCAGCGCGTTCGGCGCGTGGCCGCCGCGCAGCATCGTCGCAACGCAGGTCGTGCCGAGTTGTCCGACGTACTCGGCCTGGGAGTACAGGAGGTCATAGGCCTCCTTGTCGTCGGGGTTGTCCGCGTAGCGCAGCATCGCCTCGCCGGTCGGCCCGGGCGTCAGCGGGCCGGTGGCCTTGAAGTAGGCCTTCGTCAGCTCGCTGAGCCTCGCCGGGAATCGGAACGCCGCGACCTTGTCGATCGCGCGTGCGAGGTCGTAAATGGCGTTGGTCGGCCCCGGCCGGCTGCTGTGACCGCCAGGGTTCGTCGTCGTGACCTCGAAGTCCATGTAGGTCTTCTCGGCCGCCTGCATCGCGTAGACCTCGGGCTTGCCTTCGTCGTTGAGACGCGCCCCGCCGGCGTCGCTGTTGAGGAGGAGCTCGGCACCCTTCAGCTGCTGCGCAAGCGCGGCCGTCGTCGTCTGGGCCGTCTCCTCGTCGCCGGACAGCACGATGATGATGTCGCGCTTCGGCTTGTAGCCTTCCTTCTTCAGCCAGAAGATCGCGTTCATCGAGGTGACCAGGCCGAACTTGTTGTCGTTCGATCCCCGGCCGAACAGGAAGCCGTTCTCGACGACCGCCGTGAACGGGTCGCGCTCCCAGTCCTCGCGCTTCGCCACGACGACGTCCATGTGCGACGCGACGAGGAGCGGCTTCAGCTTCGGGTCGCTGCCGTGGTAGACGGCCGTCAGCGTCGCGGTCTCCCCCATCTGCGTGACCTTGATGTCCTCGTCGGCGAATCCGTGCGACTTCAGCTCGCCCGCCAGGTATGCGGCGTAGGCCGGTACCTGCCCCTCGCCCAGCACGGTCTTGAATCCGACCGAGCGCTTCAGCATCCCGAGCGAGCTCGCGGAAATGTCGGCGGGAATCGCCGTGTCCTTGGCCGCAGCGGCGGCGAGCGGAACCAGGAGCAGCAGGATGGCGCCCAGGCGGCGCCCGGAAAGTGCGGCAATCATGGAATCAGTCCCTTGCGGCAGGTGCCGACATTCTGAGGTAGAGTACGCGCGATCCGCAATCGGGGGGCCGAGTGACGACGATCACCGTTCTTCTCGCCGCGCTCGCGGCCCTCGGCGTCGCCTTCACCATCGCCTTTCTCCGCACCGCCATCAGGCGCGGCGAGCTCCGCACGGACCTCGAGTCGATCGGGCTCGGCTTCGTCACGAATTTCTTCGACACGCTCGGCATCGGCTCGTTCGCGCCGACGACCGCCTGGATCAAGTTCCGGCGGTTGGTGCCAGACAGCTTCATCCCGGCGACGCTGAACGTCGGGCATGCGCTGCCGACCGTGGTGCAGGCGTCCATCTTCCTCGTCATCCTCGGCGTGCACGTCGATCCGACGCTGCTCGCCTCGTGCATCGGGGCGGCGGTCCTCGGCTCGCTCTTCGGCGCGCCGCTCGTGGTGCGCGCGCCGGTGCGCGTCGTCCAGGGCTTCGTCGGCTGCGCGCTCCTCATCTCGGCGACCCTCTACGCGATGCGAAACCTCGAGCTCATGCCGCACGGCGGCATGGCGACGGCGCTGCCGTCGCCCGAGATGTTCATCGCGATCGGCGCGCACTTCGTCCTGGGCGCGCTCATGGCGTTCGGCATCGGGCTCTATGCGCCGTCGCTGATCCTCCTGAGCCTGTTCGGCCTCGACCCGCGGCTCGCGTTCCCGATCATGATGAGCGCCTGCGCCTTCCTGATGCCGACGACCGGCTTCAGCTTCATGAAGACCGACCGGATCAGCATGAAGATCTGCATCGGCATGACGATCGGCGGCATACCGGCTGTGTTGGTCGCCGCGCTCATCGTGAAGGAGATGCCGATGGTCTGGCTGCGCTGGGGCGTCGTCGTCGTGGTCCTCTATGCATCGACGCTGCTCCTGCGCTCGGCATTCAAGGGAAACCAGGTCGCAGTCGGGGAGTCAGCATGAACCGGCGGGATTTCTTCCAGTCCACGCTCGCCGCCGCGGTCGCCTGCGCGCTCCCGGCTCCGCGCCTCTACGCGCTCGACCAGGCGGCCTCGCAGGCCGCGGGCGGCATCGCCGCGGTCAAGCTGGATGGCAGCGCTACGGTAATAGAGCAGGCATCGCTCGCCGAGCTGAAGGCCAGCCTTCGCGGGCCGCTTCTGCTCGCAGGCGATCCCGGCTACGACCAGGCGCGCCGTGTGCTGAACGAATCCATTGACCGCCATCCGGCGCTCGTGGTGCAGCCGACCGGCGTCGCAGACATCCGTGCGGCGGTCGATTTCGCGCGCGAGCGAGAGCTGCTGCTCGCGGTGAAGTGCGGTGGCCACAGCCCCTCCGGCAAGTCCACCTGCGAGAAAGGCATGCAGATCGACTTGTCGCGCTTCCGGGGCGTGCGCGTGGACCCCGAGGCCAGTCGCGCCTATGTCTCGGGCGGCAGCCTGCTCGGCGAGGTGGACCATGAGGCACAGGCGCTCGGACTCGTCACGACCTGCGGGACCGTCTCGCACACGGGAGTCGGCGGCCTGACGCTCGGCGGCGGCTTCGGCCGCGTCGCGCGGCGCTTCGGGCTTGCGCTCGACAACGTGATGGCCGTGGACATCGTCACTGCCGACGGCCAGCTGCGCCACGCCAGCGCCGACGAGAATCCGGACCTGTATTGGGCGGTGCGCGGCGGCGGCGGCAATTTCGGCATCGTCACGGACTTCGAGTTCGCCCTGCACCCGATGCAGCGCCAGGTCATCGGGGGCGACATCGTCTTCCCGATTTCGCGGGCGCGCGAATTGCTCGAGTTCTACGGCGAATACAGCGGGAGTGCGCCGGACGAGCTCTATACGGATGCCCTCATGGCGGCGCCGATGGGCGGCAAGCCGGGCGTGTTTATCATCCACGTGTGCTATTCGGGTCCCGCCGGCGACGCGGAGCGATTCCTTGCGCCAATCCGCAAGCTGGGCACGCCGCTCAATGACGGCATCAAGGCCCAGGAATACGTCGCGATCCAGCGCGCGGACGACCGCACCGACCCGCGCAACCAAGGCACTTATCTCACTTCCGGCTTCATCGACGGCTATACCGCGGACTTGGTCAAGGCGATCGCCGACGGCTTTCAGCCCGATCCGGCCCGCAGCACAGCGCTGTTCTTCCAGCATTCCGGTGGCGCGATTGGTCGCGTCGCGCCCGGCGCGACAGCGTTTCCGCACCGGCGCTCGACCCACAACATGCTGGCAGCCGTGGTCTGGAACCTCGACAGCGACCGCAACCCCCATGTCGACTGGCTCAAGGGCTATTGGTCGAGCCTGGAAAAGTTCACGGACGGCTGGTACACGAACGAAAGCGGCGACGAGTCGCAGAAAGTCCGGGACGACAACTACCAGGGCAACCTGCCGCGGCTGCGCGAGATCAAGAAGAAGTACGACCCGGGCAACCTGTTCCGACTTAACGCCAACGTACAGCCGGCCTGAGCGGCCGCCGCCCGACGACGGCGGCCGCTTCGCGGCATGTCGCGTCTAGAAGGACTTCGTCACCCGCACCCCGAGCTCGCTGGCGTCGATCGACTTGATGACCAGCACGTAGTCGGTCACGTTGAGGCGCGCATTGTCGTAGCGCTCGTCGAGCACGTTCTTCCCGTAAGCGGACACGGACCAGTCGCCGTTCGACGGCTCGTAGGTGACGTCGAAGTTGAGCAGGTCACGCGAATCGATCCTCGTGAAGCGGTCCGGATCGGATGTCGGCTCGCCGTACATGTCGTCGCGGTACGACCAGTCGACGCGCGCCGTCAACGTGCCGCCGCCGACCGGGAAGGTCACCTCGGGGCTGATGGTCGCCGTCCATTCCGGAGTCAGTGGCGCGACTGCGGCGGGATTCGGGTCGTGCACATTCGCGTCAATGTAGCCGAGGCTCGTATGCAGGCGGAACCAGTCCGTCGCCTGCCAGATGCCCTCCCACTCCACGCCCTGCGAGGTCTGGTCGACGATGATGTTCTCCGTGTTGAATCCGCCGCCGGGGATCGCGACGCTGACCTGGTACGGGAGCTTGGAGTAGTCGGTGTAGAACACCGCGATGCTCATCTGCAGGTTGTCCAGCGGCGTGCCCTTGAGGCCGACCTCGTAGTTGAGCGCCGTCACGTTGTCGTTTGCGACGAAGCAGTTGGGCCGGCTCACGTTGCCCGGCTGCGTGAAGTCGAGGAAGCCGAACAGGCAGAACGGCCGCGGCGGATACTGGCCCGACTGATAGCCGCTCTGGATCGTGCCGTACACGTTCATGCGGTCGCTCAGCTGGTAATTCGCGGACAGGTCTCCGCTGACCTCGGACCAGCTGCGCGAGTTGCTTTCGATGATGAGGCCCGAGTTGATGTTGGTGCCCGCCTCCTTGTCGTCGCTCGTGTAACGCAGGCCGACTGCCACCCGGAGGTCTTCGTTCACGTGGTAGCCGACGTTGGCGTAGATCGCCTGGCTGTCGACAGTCTGCTTCAGCAGGAAGTCGCCCGGGCCGCCGAGGAAGATCGTCGGGTCCTGCACGTTCTTGCCGTTCTCGTGGAACCAGTAGAGGCCCGCCACGTAGTCCCAAGGTCCCGTATCTCCCGTCAGCTGGAGTTCTGCGGACTGCTGATCCGCCCTGCCCTTTTCCGGGAAGCTCAGGAAGTCGTCGAAGAAGCCATCGTCGTCGAGCCCCGCCTTGTACTCGGAGTGCCGGTCGCTCAGGATGAGCTTCGCAGCCATGTTGTCCGCGATCGCGTAGTCGACGGTGAGCGCGACCCCGCTCGCCTCGTTGGTCACCTCGGTCTGCGACTCCTGCCCGGTGTTGTTGTTGTACGGGTTCGAAGCGGTGTCGGAATTGCGGTATCCGGCGTTGAACACAGCGCCGTTGTGGGCCACACAACCCGGGTCCGTCGGGAAGGCCGCCGGGTTCGCGCGGCAGGCGGCCCCGAGCTCGTTGATCAGCGTATCGTAAGGACGGAGGCCGCCGTCACCATTGTCGCCGTCCGCGGTCAGGAGGAACGACAGCTTGTCGTTCGGGTGCCACTTCAGCGCGACACGCGCGGAAATGTCCTCCATCTCGGCGACTTCCTTGCGCGGATTCTCGAGCTGCGTGAAGCGGCCGAGGCCGTCGCGATGCAGGAAAGCGCCGGTGACGGACATCGCGAACTGGTCCGAAAAGGCCATGTTCGTGTAGAAGTCGGCGTTCAGCCGCCCGCGGGTGCCCGCGGTCAACGATACGCGCCCGCCGTCCTCGTCGCCGGGCTGGCGCGTGATGATGTTGATCGCGCCGCCGATCGAGTTCCGTCCGTAGAGGGTCCCCTGCGGTCCACGCAGCACCTCGACGCGCTCGATGTTCGCGAGGCTCCAGTTCTGGCCGACCTGGCGGCCCAGGTAGACGCCGTCCACGTAGACGCCGACGCCCGGATCCGTCGTGATCAGGTGATCCTGCAGGCCGATGCCGCGAATGAAGGGGTTCGCCGAAGAGACGTGGCCGGCCGAGAATCCCGTGACGTTCAGGTTCGGCACGAACTTGCCGATGTCGGTCAGGTCGGAGATGCCCTGCTTTTCGATCGTGTCGGCCGTGAAGGCGCTGATCGCAACCGGCACATCGTAGATGCTTTCCGCACGCTTCTGGGCCGTGACGATGACGGGCTCGAATACGGTGGTCTGCTCGTCCGCGGCGGAGGCCAGTCCGGCGAAAAGGCAGCCGATCGGCATGGCGCTCGCCATGAGCGCGAGATTCTTCTTGTGCACTGCGAAACCCCCTATGTCGTGTCGAAGTCTCGCGATCATAAACCTCTTGCCACAGGCCATGGCTATTCCTCGCCGATGTCCTCGTTCCAAAGGCCGGGATGCTCGCGGATGAAGGTTGCCAGCATGTCGACGCACTCGGCGGAGTGCAAGTCGACCACGGTGACCCCGTTTTGCCGCAGCCAGTCGATCCCGCCGGCGAAATTGACCGATTCGCCGACGATGACCGTACCGATGCCGAACTGGCGGACCAGGCCGCTGCAGTACCAGCACGGCGAAAGCGTCGTCACCATGACCTTGTCCCGGTAGGACGACTGGCGGCCTGCCTTGCGAAAGGCGTCGGTTTCGCCGTGAACCGAAGGGTCGTTCTCCTGCACGCGCCGATTGTGGCCGCGTCCCATGACCTGTCCGTCCGCATTGAACAGCGCCGCACCGATCGGGATGCCGCCTTCCGCGAGGCCCATGCGGGCTTCCTCGATCGCGACCGCGAGCATCGCGCCGTAATCCGCGCTCATCCGGGCGGCCGGCGCATCGGGTTGTTGGGATGCATGGTCCAATCTGCGGCGCTGGGGTCGATCGGACGCCCGGTGCGGGTGTCGACGCCCGCAGTCAGCCGCTCCATCGTGATGCAGTCGACGACCGGGCAGACGCTGACGCAGAGGTTGCAACCGACGCACTCCTCGTCGATGACTTCGAAGTGCCGCTTGCCGCCGACCGTATGGGTGATGGCCTGGTGGGACGCGTCCTCGCAGACGATGTGGCAGCGACCGCACTGGATGCAGAGGTCCTGGTTGATGCGGGCCTTTACGACGTAGTTCAGGTTGAGGTACTGCCAGTCCGTCACGGAGGGAACGGCGCGTCCGACGAGCTCTCTGACGCTCTTCATGCCTTTGTCGCGCAGGAAGCGCGAGAGACCGCTCGTCAGGTCGTCGATGATCTTGAAGCCGTAGACCATGGCGGCAGTGCAGACCTGCACGTTGCTCGCGCCCAGCGCGAGGAAATCGACCGCGTCCCGCCAGTCCGTGACGCCGCCGATACCCGAAATCGGCAGATCACGCGTTGCGCGGTTCCGCGCGATTTCGGCGACCATGTGCAGCGCGATCGGCTTGACCGCCGGCCCGCAGTAGCCGCCGTGCGAGCCCTTGCCGTCGGTCGCGGGATACATCGTGAGCGAGTCGTAGTCGACCCGCATTATCGAATTGAGGGTGTTGATGAGTGACACTGCGTCGGCGCCGCCGTCCTTCGCCGCCTGTGCTGGACCGAGGATGTTGGTCACGTTCGGCGTCAGCTTGATCACGACCGGCACGCGCGCAGCCGATTTGCACCATTCGGTTGCCTGCCGGATGTATTCCGGCACCTGCCCGACTGCCGAGCCCATGCCTCGCTCCGACATGCCGTGAGGACAGCCGAAATTGAGCTCGAGCGCATCGGCGCCCGTGTCTTCGATCATCGGCACGTACTTCGCCCAGACGTCGGGCTTCATGGGCAGCATGACCGAAACGACCAGGGCGCGATCAGGCCAGTCGCGCTTGACCTGCCGGATCTCCGCGAGGTTCGTGTCGAGTGGCCGGTCGGTGATCAGCTCGACATTGTTGAAGCCGATGACGCGGCGGTCATTCGAATGGATCGCGCCGTAACGCGGACCGCTGACGTTGACGATCGGCGGGTCCTCGCCGAGCGTCTTCCAGACGACGCCACCCCAGCCCGCCTCGAAGGCGCGGTTGACGTTATAGGCCTTGTCCGTCGGGGGCGCGGACGCGAGCCAGAATGGATTCGGCGATCGGATGCCGATGAATTCGGAAGCGAGGTCCACCGTGCCGTTCGTGTCGCCGGGCCCGTTCATCGCCATCACCGGCCTGAACGGAGGTAATCGTCAATGGCCTGCGCCGCGAGCTTGCCGTCCTGCACGGCTGTCACCGTCAGGTCCTTGCCGCCGGCTGCGCAGTCTCCGCCCGCCCACACGTTGTCGAGCGAGGTCCTGCGCCGCGCGTCGACGGCAATGCGCCCGTCCGCGACGCCGAGAACGGCGCTGGATGCGCCGAGTGCGTCCCAGTCGATTTCCTGGCCGATGGCCTTGAAGACGATGTCCGCATTCATGGCAAAGGTTTCGCCCGTGCCCTCGAGGCTCCCGCCCGCCGCTTCACGCGTGCACTCGAACTCGACCCGACTGACGCAGTCCTTGCCGACCAAGCGTACCGGCTTCGCCCAGTGCCTGATTCGGACGCCGTGACTCAATGCGAGGTCCTGTTCGTACCGGCTCGCGCCCATCTGCTCTCGGCCGCGACGATAGACGATCGTCACATCTTCGGCGCCGAGAAGCCTGCACTGAACTGCCACGTCGATGGCCGTCATGCCGCCGCCAATGACGACGATCCTGCGGCCGACCGGCAGCCGGGTCTTGTCCGGCGCCTGCCTCAACTCGGCGATGAACTGCACGCCATCGACCACGCCCGGGAGGTCCTCCGAGTCGAGGCCGAGCCGGTTGACGCCCGACAGGCCGACCGCCAGGAAGACCGCATCGAAGTCCCGGCACAGCTTCGCGAGGGACAGGTCCCGCCCGAGCGCGACCCCCGTGCGCACCTCGATGCCGCCGATGCCGAGGATGTATTCGACCTCACGCTGCGCAAAATCCTCGACCGTCTTGTACGCGGCGATGCCGTATTCGTTCAGGCCGCCGAGCTTTCCGTCGCGGCAGAATACGGTGGACTCATGACCGAGCCAGGCGAGCCGATGTGCGCAGGAAAGCGCGGCTGGCCCGCCCCCGACGATTCCGATGCGCTTTCCCGTAGGCGCAGCCCGTTCGAAGACCTGCCTGCTCGCCGCAAGCACCGGATCGGTCGCATGCCGCTGCAGCAGGCCGATGTCGACAGGTTTGCCTTCGTACCTGTTTCGGACGCAGGCCTCTTCGCAAAGCACCTCCGTCGGGCAGACGCGCGCACACATGCCGCCCATGATGTTCTCGGAAAGGATGGCGTAGGCCGAGCCCTCGATATCGCCGCTGCGGATCGACTGGATGAAGCGCGGAATGTCGATGCCGGTCGGGCAAGCGGCAGTGCAAGGCGCCGCAAAGCAGAAATAGCAGCGATCGGCCGCGACCAACGCTTCCGATTTCGACATCGGCGGATGCAGGTCCGAGAAGTTGCGCTCGATCTCGGCGGGCGTCACTCGGCCTGGTGCGATGTCGGGGCCGTTCAAGTTCGCCTGACGGCCGTTGGCCGTGCGAGCTCCGTCTGTTTCCTTACGGCATCGTAGTAGGCGGGGTACGGCGGGCGATCAATGTGGCGGCCTGCGCCGCGCTCGACGCGCAGTTCCCCGTCCGAGAAAACAACCTTGCCGCTGCTGATCGTATGCGAGGCCCGCCCGAGGACGGCCATGCCCTCAAAGATGTTGTAGTCGACGTTCTGGCGATGGGTCTTCGCAGAAATCGTCTTGCTGCCCTTCGGGTCCCAGATTACGAGGTCGGCGTCGGCGCCGACGGTCACGCTGCCCTTGCGCGGATAGATATTGAAGATCTGCGCCGCGTTCGTGGACGTGACGCGCACGAACTCGTTGATCGTGAGTCGTCCCGACCCGACGCCGTGATGCCACAGCACTTCCATGCGGTTCTCGATCCCGGCCGTGCCGTTCGGAATCTTCCGAAAGTCGTCGCGGCCCGCGGCCTTCTGCGGGGCGCAGAAGCAGCAATGGTCGGTCGCGGTCGTCTGCAGATTGCCGGACTGCAGGCCGCGCCACAGCGCGGCCTGGTGCTCGGAGGAACGAAATGGAGGGCTCATGACATGCGCCGCGGCTCGCGTAAAGTCCGGATCGCGATACACCGAGTCGTCGATGAGGAGGTGTCCGGCGAGCACCTCGCCGAAAACGCGCTGCCCCTCATTCCGAGCGCGCGTAATGGCCTCGAGCGCCTGCCGGCAGGACACGTGCACGACGTAGAGTGGGACTCGCAGCACTTCTGCGATCCGGATGGCGCGGTTCGCTGCTTCGCCCTCCACTTCGGGAGGCCGTGACAGCGGATGTCCTTCGGGGCCGGTGATTCCAGACCTGAAAATTCGGTCCTGCAGCGTGTAGACGAGCTCGCCGTTTTCGGCGTGCACCGTGACGATGGCACCGAGCGTGATCGCCTTCGAGAAGCTGTTCACCAGCGTCTCGTCGTCCGCCATGATCGCGCCCTTGTAGGCCATGAAATGCTTGAAGCTGTTGACCCCGCACTCGCGCACGAGCGTTTCCATGTCCCTGCCGACGGACTCGTCCCACCACGTGATTGCGACATGGAAGGAATAGTCTGCGCAGGCCTTCTCGGCCCAGCCGCGCCACTGGCGGTAGGCCTCCATGATGTTCTGTTGCGGGTTGGGAATGACGAAGTCGATGATCATCGTCGTCCCGCCGGCAAGTCCCGCGGCCGTACCGGTGTAGAAATCGTCGCTTGCGACGGTCCCCATGAATGGCAGCTGCATGTGCGTGTGCGGATCGATGCCGCCCGGCATCACGTACTGGGAGCCCGCGTCGACGATCTCCGCGCCTGACGGATCGAGGTCCGGCCCGACCGCCGCGATGCGCCCGTCGCGGCACAGCACGTCGGCGCGGAACGTCTGCTCCGCCGTCACGACTGTCCCGCCGCGGATCAGGAGCGGCATCATTCACCTCCGCCGGTTCAACAGATAATAGATCAAGCCGCCGAGCAGCGAGCCGGTGAACCAGCCGTAATCATAGAACCAGCCGACCCAGTTGGTCGTGAGTGAGACGATAGTCAGCGCGACCGGAACGAGGAATGCGACAAATCCGGCCCGGTTCCAGGCGGGGTACGGCCCATCAACGCGGTACAGGCCCGGCAGGTCGAGTTGCTGGCGCCGGATGACGAAATAATCGACGATCATGATGCCTGCGATCGGGCCCAGCAGGCTCGAGTAGGCGATCAGCCAGTTCGAGTACAGGCTTTCGACGCTGACTTCCGAGACGATCCAGCCCATCTTCTTCAGGAGCTCCCAGCTCATCAGCAGGATGCCGAGCGTGCCGGTCAGGAGCACGCCGCGCGTCTGGTTGATGTGGCGCGGCGCGACGTTCTGGAAATCGTTGGTCGGCGACACGACGTTGGCCGCCGTATTCGTCGACATGGTCGCGAGGATGATCACGAACATCGACAGCACGGTCCAGAAAGGGTTGTGAACCAGGCCGATCAGCGTGATCGGGTCCGACACCCGCTGGCCGACGAGCCCCTCCGACGCCGCCGTCATCAGCACTCCGAGGCCGGCGAACAGGAACATCGTGAGTGGCAGGCCGAGGATCTGGCCGACGATCTGGCTCTTCTGCGAACTTGCGAAGCGGCTGAAGTCCGGGATGTTGAGCGACAGCGTCGCCCAGAAGCCGACCATCGCCGTCAGGCCTGCGAAGAAGTAGCCCCAGAACGACGCACCGGCGGGCCGGCTCGGCGGCGTGGCCATGAGCTCGGTGACCGAGGCCTGCGGCCACGCCCAGACGATCAGCCCGATGCCGACGGCCATCAGCGCCGGGGCCGCGAAGGACTCCAGGTGCTTGATCGACTCGGAGCCGCGGATCACGATCCAGACATTTGCGACCCAGAAAACGAAGAAGCCCGCGACCTCGCCCCGGCTGCCAAGCGACGCCCACGAATCCGACAGCGCCGAAAACAGCAGATGGACCGCGAGGCCGCCGAGGGTTGTCTGGATGCCGAACCAGCCGCAGGCGATGAGCGCGCGGATCAGCGCCGGCACGTTCGAGCCGATCATGCCGAATGACGAGCGCAGCAGCACCGGGAACGGGATGCCGTACTTCGTGCCGGGAAACGCGTTCAGGGTGAGCGGGACCAGGATCACGATGTTCGCGATCAGGATCGTCCAGAGCGCCTCGACGACCGACAGCCCGAAGTACGCGGTCAGTACGCCGCCCAGCGTGTAGGTCGGCACGCAAATCGACATGCCGATCCAGAGCGCCGCGATGTGCCATTGCGTCCAGGTGCGCTGGCTGACGCGCGTGGGTGCGATGTCCTTGTTGTAGCGCGGGCTCGTCGTGACGTCGGTCCCCGCATCGAGCTCGACGAAGCCGTCGACCTCGACCACGCGACTGACCGTCTTCAGTTCGGCCATGGCCTCAGACCAGCGATCCGTAGGTCTCCGGTCGCCGGTCGCGGAAGAATTGCCAGGTGTTCCTGACCTGCCGGATCAGGTCGAGGTCGATGGTGTGGACCAGCAACTCATCCTTGTCGTAGCTCGCCTGTGCCTCGATCTTGCCGCGCGGATTGACGATGTAGCTCGAGCCGTAGAATTCTCCCATCTTCGAGGCCCAGGGCTCTTCCTTGCCGACTCGATTGATCGCACCGATGAAGACGCCGTTGGCCGCCGCAGACGCGGGTTGCTCCAGTTCCCAGAGATACTTGCTGAGGCCCGCGACGGTCGCCGAGGGATTGACGATGTATTCCGCGCCGTTCAGTGCAAGCGCACGCCAACCCTCCGGGAAATGTCGGTCGTAGCAGATATACACGCCCAGCTTCACATAGGCCGTGTCGAAGACTGGGTAGCCGAGGTCGCCCGGCTTGAAGAAGAATTTCTCGTAGAAGCCCGGATCGACCTGGGGTATGTGCGTCTTGCGGTACTTGCCGAGAAACTGTCCGTCCGCGTCGATGACGGCGGCCGTGTTGTAGTACACGCCCGCCATGGCTTCCTCGTACAGCGAGGCGACGATCACCATCTTGTGCCTGCGTGCATAGTCCTGCATCAGGCGCGTCGTGTGGCCGTCTGGAATGCGCTCCGCGGCCGCATACCATTTCCGGTCCTGGCTCGGGCAGAAGTAGGGCTGCGTAAACACTTCCTGGAAGCAGAGCACCTGTACGCCCTTCCTGGCGGCCTCTTCGACGAACGGGATGTGCGCCTCGATCATCAGATCGCGGATGCGGTCGGGCGCCATCGAGGTTTCGCCCTTGAAGCCCATCTGAATCAGGCCGCAGGTCAGCTTGGCCATGCGCATTTCTCCCGGGCTTGTTTGAGCGCCGGGGAACGAGTCTAAGGCAAGCAATCCGGGCCTTGTCGACCGTAATAGGACTTATTCGCATTTGGCAGGACGGCGGCGGCCGCTCATTCGAGGCGGTCAGGCGCCCTTCCCGAATGGCCGGGGACACAATGCGCGCGGTTGGCCCGAGGATACGAACACTGTGAATACCATCGCCGCCGCCCGCACCCGCCTCCTCCTCGCCCTGCTCGCCGCAACAGCCCTGCTCGCCGGCTGCGGCAAGGAACCGGAGCCCGCAGCTACGCCCGGCGGCGAAACGAAAGCCGCCACGGCAAAGCAGGCACCGGCAGCCGTCGTCGAAGTTCCGGAGACCGGCATCGCAGCGGCTGCGCTCGCGAAATGGACCGGCGACCTCGACGGGATGATCGAGCGCCGTTACATCCGCGTGCTGACGACTTACTCCAAGACGAACTTCTTCATCGACCAGGGCACGCAGCGCGGCCTCATTCCTGACGCATTCAAGCTGTTTGAGGATGACCTCAACAAGAAGCTCAAGAACAAGCACGTCCGCGTCACGGTCGTGATCGTGCCGGTGGCGCACGACGATCTCGTGCCCGCGCTGCTCGAGGGCCGTGGCGACATCGTCGCCGCCGGCAAGGTCGTCACCGCCTGGCGCCGGGCCCAGGTGGACTTCACCAACCCGACGAAGACCGGCATCTCGACGATCGTCGTCACCGGGCCCGGCGTGCCGACGCTTGCAACTCCGCAGGACCTCGCGGGCCGCGAGGTCTACATCCGCCAGTCCGACGTATCGGGCGAGGCGGTCAAGCGCTTCAACGCCGATCTCGCAAAGGCAGGCAAACCGCCCGTGAAAATCCTTCCCGCACCTGAGGTGCTCGCGGACGAGGACCTCCTCGAAATGGTGAACGCCGGGATGGTGCCCGCGACGATCGCGGACGATTACATCGCGGAATTCTGGCAGCAGGTTTTCCCCGGCCTCGTCCTGAACCGCGGCGCTGCGGTCCGGACCGATGCCGAGACCGCGATGATGGTCCGCAAGGGAAGCCCGCAGCTCCTCGCCGAGCTGAATGCCTTCCTCGCCCGCTATCCCGAAGGCTCGTTGATCCGCAATGTCCTCTTCCAGAAATACCTGAAGAGCGTGAAGTACGCGAAGTCCTCGACGTCCGAGGCGGACATGAAGCGCTTCCGCGAGGTCGTCGACCTCATGAAGAAGTACGGCGACCAGTACGGCCTCGACTATCTCCTCGTGGCGGCGCAGGGCTACCAGGAGTCCGGACTCGACCAGCATCGCAAGAGCCAGGTCGGGGCGATCGGCGTCATGCAGGTGATGCCGAAGACCGGTGCCGAGCTCAAAGTCGGCGACATCCGGCAGCTCGACCCGAACATCCACGCGGGCGTCAAGTACATCCGCTTCATGATGGACCAGTACTACGCGAACGAGCCGATGGATCAACTCAACAAGGGGCTGTTCACCTTCGCCTCGTACAACGCCGGGCCCGCCCGCATCCGGCAGCTGCGCGCGAAGGCTGCGGCACGCGGGCTCGACCCGAACAAGTGGTTCAACAATGTCGAGATCGTCGCGGCCGAGAGCATCGGACGCGAGACCGTGCAGTACGTTTCGAATATCTACAAGTACTATCTCGCCTACCAGATGGCCGTCGAGCATATGAAACAGCGCGACCAGGCCAAGGCGGCGTCGTGACGGGACTCCGCCGCGCCGCGCTCGCCGGCGCCGTGCTGCTCGTCGCCCTTACGGTGCCCGCCGCGCCCGTAACGGCGGCGCCGGCGGGAGGCGACGCAGTCGCCGTCGCCATCGCGGCCGAGCTCGAGTCGCTCATGAGCCCGGACGGGCCGCGCATCCACGGCGTGACCGTCGCCATGCAGGAAATCATGCAGACATTCTACGCGCGGCGCGCCTTCCGCGCGGCGTGGGAGAAACGCGAGAACGTGGACGAGTTGCTCGCCGCCATCGAAGGCAGCTCTGCGGACGGCCTCGATCCCGCCGACTACCAGCTGACGCTCCTGCAGGACCTGACCCGGCAGGTGCGGCAGCCCGCGGCCACCGCGACGCTGCGCGGCCAGTACGACGTCCTTATGACCGAGTCGCTGCTGCGCCTCGGCCGACACCTGTCGTTCGGCAAGGTCGACGCCGCGACTTTCGACGCGAAGTGGAACTACGGCCGCGGCATCGCGGACCGCGACATCGCGCGCGAGATCGAGGAGGCGCTTGCCGCCGGCGACGTCGGCCGGCGTATCGAGGCCCTGAAGCCGACGCACCGCCTCTACCTCGGCCTCAAGCGTGAGCTCGCCCGCTATCGCGCAGCCTCGGCGGCCGAGCCAAAACCGATTCCGGCCGGCACGGCGCTGAAGCCGGGCGCGAGCGATGCGCGCGTGCCGCTCCTGCGCGCGCGGCTTGCCGCGAGCGGCGACCTCGACGCCGCGGCGGCGGCAGGCGAGTCGCAGGACTACGATGCCGTGCTCGAGGCAGCCGTCAGGCACTTCCAGTCGCGCATGGGCCTCGAGGCCGATGGCGTCGCCGGCGCCGGCACCGTCGAAGAGCTCAACGTCCCGGTCAGCGAACGCATTCGGCAGCTCCGCATCAACCTCGACCGCGGGCGCGTGCTGCTGCAGGACCTGCCGGACGAGTTCGTCGTCGTGAACGTCGCGGGTTTCAGCCTCTACTT
>Ga0075424_100000156_pt1 | contig 45134 bp, 40 predicted proteins | sample SoiMethybrSBSTD3_FD_75301 | JGI IMG/M metagenome (GOLD analysis project Ga0075424, IMG submission 75301) | Bulk soil microbial communities from a Populus tree surrounding site in Tennessee, USA - Soil MetaG P. TD hybrid SBSTD3 | ecosystem: Environmental > Terrestrial > Soil > Tree plantation...
CCGTATATTCCCGGTGGGATCAGCCGGATCAACCGCAACTGCAGTCGCCCGGCCTGAGACCCATCCATAATCCTGGCCTCCGAATTCGGGTGGCATCAGAAGCCAGGGGCGTGCGTACACGAAAGTTGGTTGAGCAGCTAGCGCTGCGAAGAGTGTCCAGCTCGGCCAGTGAGTGCGCCCGAGTCTCGGTCACACCCGATGGTCAAGAAAAAAATGGACAAGATACAAGCCGACCCGCAGTGGCGGCATGTGAAAGCCCAGCACGGCTGTGCCGGGGACGAACGTGAAGCGACAGAGTCCCGATAGGGACGGCACAGGTGCTAGACAAATATATCTGCTCCAAACGCTCCTACTCGTACCTCAGGGCTTCAATCGGATCCAGACGCGCTGCCTTCCTCGCCGGATAGAACCCGAAGAAAATCCCAACCGCCATAGAGAAGACCACAGCGGCGACGATTGCCATCGGCGACACCAGCACTGGCCAGTCCAAAGTCTGCGTAATAATGTAAGAGGTCGCCATTCCAGAAATAATTCCAACCGCGCCGCCCACGAGGCTTAGCACTACAGCCTCAATGAGAAACTGCTGCTGCACGTCTCCCTCGGTTGCGCCGATGGCCATGCGGATGCCAATCTCCCTGGTCCGCTCCGTCACCGAGACGAGCATGATGTTCATGATGCCGATTCCGCCCACAATCAGCGAAATACTGGCAATCGACGCAAGAAGCACGGTAAACAGCTTCGCCTGCTGGTCGGCGAGGTCCGCAATATCGGCCAGGTTGCGCACAAAGAAATCGTCATCCTGCCCCGGGCGAATGCGATGCCGGTCACGCAGCAAGCCCGTGATCTGCTGCTGCGCCGGATAACTGGCTTCGCGCGACACCGCCGAAACCATAATCCACCGCAGCCAGTCCTGTCCCGTAATCTTCTTCTGCAGAGTAGTGATCGGAATCAGGATGATGTCATCCTGATCCTGCCCCATGGCGGCCGACGTTCCCTTGGGCGTGAGCAGTCCTACAACTTTGAAAGGAAGTTTATTGATGCGTATCGTTTGTCCGACAGGATCGCTCGCGCTGAACAGGTTCTTCCGTACGGTCTCACCCACCACGGCGACATTAGCGCCCGTGTTGACGTCATCCTGAGTGAAGGACGAGCCCTCCGCAAACGACCAATTGCGAATGTCAAAGTACTGCGGCTCGGTGCCGTTAATATTCGTGGCCCAGTTGTCATTCCCAAAGACCACCTGGGCCGCCGCCTGGCTCCCCGGGGCAGCCTGCTTCACCAGAGGGCATTCGCGTAGTATGGCAACCATGTCATCGTAGACAAGCGTCTTCGTGGCGCCCCATCCCATGCGCATGCCCCCACGGTTTACCGTCCCGGAGGAGACAAACAACACATTCGAGCCCATTGCCGCGATCTGCTGTTGTGCCTGCTGTTGCGCGCCCTGTCCCACGCTCACCATGGCGATCACCGCGCCCACCCCGATGATGATGCCGAGCATGGTGAGCGAGGAGCGCAGCTTATTTCGCGCCAATGCCCGCATCGCAATTCGAATTATCGCAACCAGATCCATGAAAACGCTAAGCCGCCTTTGGCGAGGCCGGCTGGGCCCCTATCTTTCCCAGCTTTACCACCCGAACCACAATAGACGCCACTGTTCAATTGTGCGCTTTTGCAATCTCAGCAAGCCGGAATCCCCTTGCGAACCGCCTCGAAAACCTGCGCATCCTCCGCCCCAGTCCAGGTGCGAAAGGCATTCTTCGGCCGAAATCCGCTCACGCTCCTCAGGCTCCGCTGCCACCAGCGCCCCCATTGACTTGTTCAGCGCTTTCACAATGCCCGGCTTCCTCGAGATCGAGTCCGCCTCCAACTGTTCGCCCGTTTCCGGATTCGCTCCATTTGCCAGTGCCCGCATGATTTTCAACAGACCTCCCGGGCGCGGATGCTAGCAGAGCTGAAACTCGAGGTCTGTGATGAATGAACATTACTTAGTCCTCCAAAGTGGGCATGCTTGCAAGCACTTCTCTCGCCACCGGCCGGTTCTCAACCATCTCATCCCGACGAATCTTTCCATCGCGAAACTGAATACGCCGCTTGGCAAACTGAGCTATATCCGTCTCGTGAGTGACCAGCACGATCGTGAGTCCGTCAGCGTTGAGTTTTTGAAACACGTCCATGATTTCGACCGATGTCCGGCTATCCAGGTTTCCAGTCGGCTCATCCGCCAACAAAATCGAGGGTCGATTCACCAACGCACGCGCAATCGCGACGCGCTGCTGTTGTCCACCCGAAAGCTGGGAGGGGAAGTGCTGCGTACGGTCGCCAAGCCCCACCAGCTCCAGCGCCTCGCGGGCTCTCTTCTGTCCTTCTTCCTTTGTGATCTTGGCGTACAGCGTGGGCAGCTCGACATTCTCCTGCGCCGTCGTCCGTGAAAGCAGGTTGAATCCCTGAAACACAAAACCAATCTTGCGATTCCTGATGACAGCCAGCTCTTTCTTGCCGAGCAGTGACACCTCAACACCTTCCAACAAATATCGTCCGCTGGTTGGCTTATCCAGGCAGCCCAGAATATTCATGAAGGTCGACTTTCCACTGCCGCTCGCCCCCATGATCGCGGCAAACTCTCCCCGCTCAATGTGCGCGCTCACGCCACGTAGCGCATGCACGCGAGTCTCACCCAGATCGTAGTACTTGTGGACGTCCTCGATCTGGATGAGCGTGCCAACACTCGTCGTGTTTGCAGAGCTCAATACGGTTTGGGAAATAGTCGCCATCTTTCACTCTTACTCTGTGTCCTCTGGGGTTGGAAATTCAGACGACCGCAGTGCACAAACCCTATCTACGCGGCGGCTGCGCCCCACCCAGCCCCGGCGGTCGCGTGCCTGCCGCCGAAGGCGTCGTCGCCCCCGTGATTAGCTGATCCCCTTCATTCAGCTGCCCGTTCATCACCTGTGAGACTTCCGTCACGGTGTGGTCAGTGATTCCGGTTCGAATCCTCACCGGCTCCAGGGTCTTATCCGGCCGCAGCTTCCACACAACCGACACATCCTGCCGCTGACTACGTTGCGGTTGCGCCTGTCCGCCTTCTGGGCCGCCGCCAGGCGTGCCTTCGCCGCGACCCCGCCACTGCTTGTGCCCATTTCCACCGCCCTGTCCCGCACCCCGACCGGCCGCTTGCGCCTGCGGCTGGCCCGAGAACAATCCGTATTTCTGATACAACCCCCGCACCTGTTCCCCAGGCAGGTCGGGCTTGTATCGCAACGCGCCATTGGGTAAGCGCAGCACGCTCTGCGCGTTGGCAACCGGAATCGTCACATAAGCCGTCATCCCGGGGAAAAGTTTCAGCTCCGGATTATCGAAATCAATGATGGTGCTGTACGTCACCACGTTCTGCACCGTAGTCGCGTTTAATCGCACCTGCGAAACTCGCCCTGTAAACGTGTCTTTCGGAAACGCGTCAACTTTGAAAGTGACCGTCTGGTCCGTGTGAATCATGCCTACGTCGGATTCATCCGTCGCGGCATACACCTGCATCTTCGTAAGGTCCTGCGCGATCGTGAACAGCGTCGGCGCCTGCAGCGAAGCCGCCACAGTCTGCCCCACGTCTACATTGCGAGCCACAACGGTGCCGTCAATCGGCGCGTGGATTGTCGTATAGTTCAGGTTGGTCTGCGCCACAGTAACCGCAGCCTCTTTCTGCTGTTCCTGGGCCGCTGCCTGAATCACCGCCGCCTGTGCCGCCGAAACTGACGCCGCATTGGTATCGGCGTTCGCCTTGGACAAATCAAGTTGTTGCTGGCTGATCACCCCTTCCTTGGACAGACCCAGGTTACGTTCATAGTCCGCCCGCGTCTGCGCCGCCGAAGCTTTGGCCTTTTCCAGATTCGCCTGAGCCGCCGTCAAATTGGCTTTTGCGTTTGCCAGATCGGCCTTGGCCTGAAGCAGCGCTCCCTGAAATAACGCCGGATCAATTTGGGCGATGACTTGGCCGCTCTTCACCCGCGAGTTGAAATCCGCATACAGACGCGCAATCGTGCCCGACACCTGCGACCCAACCTGAACCGTCGTCACCGCATTGATAGTCCCCGTCGCCTCAACCACCTCGTGGATGTCGCCACGGTCGACATTGGCCAGCATGTACTGGGTCTTGTCGTTGCCCTTGAATTGAAAGGCAGCGAATATGGCAACCGCCACGATGACCAGCCCCGCGACAAGCCAATGCCGTTTCAGTAAGTTCACGTCGAATCCTCTTTCCAATTACTGCAGTTGCCGGCGAACTTGCTATGATGAAGCTCGTTTTTCGGGTGCAATGTTTAGAAGTTGGACGCCCTCGCACTGCCCCGGTCCTAGCATGATTGATGGTACATCCTGCGCCCGAGATGCGGGATTAATCCCGTATTTACAAAAGTTTACGCTGTGGTGTCGCGCCAATGAGTAGAGCTGCCGGGCAACCGAAATCTGAGTTGTATTTTTGACTTAGCCGTTGTCGTGCGATAGCAGGTGCGTGATGGACTGGCAATCATTCTGGCTGACAATTCGACTCGCTGTGCTGGTCGCAGCCATCCTTGCACTGTGCGGATTGCCGATCGCTTACTGGATCACATACTCGCGCTGGCGTTGGAAATTCATCGCCGAGGCAGTGGTTGCCCTTCCCATTGTGCTGCCGCCGACAGTTCTCGGCTTCTACATTCTGATAGCGCTAGGCCCGCGCAGCCCGCTCGGCCGCTGGTGGCAATCCCTGACCGGCCACACCCTCGCCTTTACCTTCGAAGGTCTCGTGATCGGATCGATCATTTACAGCCTGCCGTTTGCCGTCCAGCCCTTCGCCGCCTCGTTCGCAGCGGTGGATCAGCGCTTGCTCGCAGCGTCCGCAACACTCGGTGCATCGAAGCTGCGAACTGTTTTCGAAATAATCCTGCCTCTCTCAATTCCCGGCCTCGTTACCGGTATCGCGCTGAGCTTCGCGCACACCATGGGTGAATTCGGCGTAGTGCTGATGGTGGGCGGTAACATACCCGGCGTGACCAGGACAGTCTCAATCGACATCTACGACAAGGTACAAGCCTTCAACTACGCCGGTGCGAACGCGACGGCACTCCTGCTGCTGGCAATTTCCTTCACCATCCTGTCACTGGTGTATGCGCTCAATCGCAAGGTGTGGGCCGTGTGGCCGTTCAAATGAGAGTGGAAACGAAGCAACCGGACGTGACTTTCGAAGAGCGCACCCGCTCCGCTCGGTCTGCCCTCGCATTGCTGCTACGCAAGCGTTTCCAAACCGGTAATCGTTCTTTCGAATTAAATGTCAATCTCGAAACCCCAGCCGGGATAACTATCCTGTTTGGTCCATCCGGGGCAGGGAAGACCACAATCCTCGACTGCATCGCCGGACTGACCGCCCCCGATTCCGGCAGAATTGCCCTGCGAGACCAACTCCTGTTTGATGATGAGAAACGAATTCATATTCCTCCACAAAATCGCAGGGTCGGTTACGTCTTCCAGGATCTGGCGCTGTTCCCCCATCTTAGTGTCGAGGAGAACGTGCAGTACGGACTGGCATCCCTTACCGCCGCTGAGCAACGAAAGCGCAGCCATCAGATTCTCCAGTCTTTTCATGTAGCGACTCTTCGCGACCGCAAGCCTTCCCAGATTTCCGGCGGAGAGCGCCAAAGAGTCGCTCTCGCCCGCGCCTTGGTGACGGAGCCTGCGGTTTTGTTGCTGGATGAGCCTCTGGCCGCCTTGGACGCGGCAATCAAATCAAAAATCGTCGACGATCTTCGCGCCTGGAATGAATCTCACCAGATACCGATCCTCTATGTGACTCACAGCCGTGAAGAAGTCTTCGCCTTGGGCGAACGCGTCATTGTGCTTCAGAACGGTAAGGTGATCGCCCAGGGCACACCACACGAAGTAATGACGGCGCCGCGCCAGGAGACGATCGCCGTCCTGGCAGGCTTCGAGAACATCTTCGACGCCCGCGTCACCGCCATCCATGAAGATCGCGGTACCATGACCTGCCTCATTGCCGGCAGCAATGTGCAACTCGAGACTCCGCTGGTTCGCGCAGACGTTGGTTCAGCCCTTCGCGTCGGCATTCGCGCCGGGGACATATTGCTGGCGAGCATTGAACCCGCCGGCCTAAGCGCTCGCAACGTAATTCCCGGCCGCGTCATCTCTCTGGCCCAGCGCGACGTCATCGTCGTCGCCAAAGTGAATTGCGGAATCGAACTCGAAGTGCATCTCACCTTGGCCGCCCGCGATTCGCTTCAACTACAGCCGGGACGCGAAGTGTGGCTTGTGATCAAGACACACTCATGCCACTTAATGGAGAAGTAGGCAATTGAGAATTGTCGCAGGCATGAGACTTAAAGCAGAACAGGGCGAAACGTCTCATGTCTTGCGTTTATCAACGCTCACTCATCTTCTTCTGATACGCCCACTCGTGCTGCGTACGTGGTTGCCTCTGCGGTGTACTGGGCGAGGTCTTCGGACAATCCGATCAACTGCTCTTCACACGCTACTGCCATTTCAACGGTGGCGTCGTCCAGCACTTGCGCGGTTTGACTACTTACAGGCCGCAGGTTTTTCTTTAGCCAAGCGGGGTAATTGGCCGCCACTTCCTTGTACTGGGGCTTGCGTTGGGTATACAGCGTGGCGCGCTGCTGCAGTTCCCAGGTGGCACGGGTGCGGTCGCGCGTGACTCGCTCACGCTCCAACGCTTGCAGTTTGATCGGATCGACTATATTCCCAGCCTCGCCGTGGCCGATAACCGGGAGCTTCTGCATCCTGTCGCCGATCTCCTTGGCGATCTGATCATGTCCACCCGGAGCGCCAGAATCGCCTTGTCCTTATTGTCAAACTCTGCGTCGCCTGCTGTCATCCGCTGCAGGATGTTGCCCAGTTCGTTCTGCCCGGCCATGGCCGCAGCGGTTTCCTTAGTCGCCTGTTTCGCCTGTCGCTCCGCGGCCGTCTCGCCACTCGGCGGCGCTGGCGCGTGTGCGTTGCCCATGTACTTTTGCAGTTCGGCTTCTTGCTCCTTCTTTGACATCTTCTCGAAACGCTCCTGGTAGGCAGGATCGTTCATCATCCGTTCCACCATGGCCTGCATGCCGCCGCCGGCTGGAGTATTGCCGGGAGCGCCCGAGAGACTCTGCTGATAGCTCCCAACCGCCTGGGCGGCGGCCTGCTTCTGCTCTTCCTCTGACATCTCGCTGATCTTTTCTATCCCACCCATCCTGTTCACAATGGGACTTGCTTCCGCCTGCGCCCTGGTTCGTTCCCCCAACTCCTCCCGGTTCCGCTCCCGGTTCGCAACCGCTTTCTTGATCACCTTCCGCGCATCTGCCACCTGCTTCTTGCACGGAGCATAGAAAGAGTCGAGTGCGTTAGGCTCCTCTCGCGCCTTGATGTCTGGACCGTAGGTCCGTTTGCCTGCTTCGGCGGTGGTCGCCGGTATGCACCGGGGACAGCCTCCAGCAGTGCCTGGTGGTCTATCTTGCCCAGGACAGTGCGTGATTGCTGTTCGGCCGGCCCAACTGCGGCGAGAGCCGCTAATGCCAACAGCACAAGGGTGAGTTTCATCAACGTGCGCTTCATAGAGTTCGCCCCAAACGGAAATTTAAACTTGGCCCCAAGCCCCTTTGATTTGTCGCGGAATGGCACACCATTCCACAAAGAGCAGTTAGTATCGAACTCACGAGCGTAGGCCCTGGAGACTGTATCGCCGGACAACTGCACGCGAAGTAGTACAAGGAATTAACGCGAGATGGCGCCGATCGAGTTGGAGGCGGATGCCGCATTCGCCTCTTGAATCCGCTCCATCTCGATTACCGCGACCCATTGCCCCTTCCGTGTTTCACTGTAGATAACTTTGCCGCCGAGAAGCTGCGCTGCGACCGATGGTGGCACGTCGACGTGGTAATCAAAGAAGCGTTCTTTCAGCTCCAGCCACAAATGCCAATGTTCGAGAAGCACCTGAGGCGGTTCGTATTTGGTCGAGAACACCAGGGCTAAATCAAAGCGCGACCGCAGATCTGCAGCAGCTATTACCTGCTGGGCTGAGAAATTTTCAATCCGAAGCACACGCATCGGCCGGGTCACATACCCAAGATATGGCCGGCTCAACTCATCGCTCCCCGGCCAGGCCGTCAAAACCCGCGCCATCGGGTAGCGTGCCTCAAGAAACTTCTCGGCTTTCTGGTGAAGCAGAATGTAGTCGCGATACGCGAGATTATCCTCCGGAGAAAAACCGTACGGCGGATTCACGAACCAGGCGGCCACAAACGCGAGTCCGACAATTGCGATCACCCACCGCCACGCCGCTACACGCCGCCGCAACGTGGAAACCCACACAATAATCATCAAAGGGATCACCGGAAGCATGTACCGTGCCAGCACTGCTCCACCAACGCTGGACATGAATACGATGTACGCAAGAGTCACCGCCAGGAATGCAGACTGCACGTTCACAGCGATCCGCGGACGTTCAATTCCAGCTACCGACAACGGCGGTTTCCACATCGCGAAAAGCGTAGCCAGCGTGAGCACATAGAGGTGCATATAACCAAACGTCTGCCACAGCCGCATGGCCAGCGCCAGCACCACACGCAAAGGATTCAACGTCGCCGCTACGTTGTAACGAAAGAACTCGGCATTGCCGAAAACAATTCCCGTCCAGACATAGTGATAGCCATACCATACCGCTAGCGGAAGCACAGGCAAGAGCAACACCAATCTGCCGCGTGCAGGTGGCAACTCTCGCCCGAACACAGGTGACAGAGACTCCCCTGCGATAAGCGCAACTGGAGTGAGGATCGCCGTTTCCTTTGCGAGAGCCGCCAGCGCAAACCAGACCGCCGCCCTCACCGGCCGTTCGCGGAGATAAGCTTCCAGCCCCCAGAAAGTCAGCCCCGCCGCTGCCATATCCAGATGCGCCAGCGAACTCTGCGCAAAGAAGACCGGATAGACTGCAACCAAAGCCGTAGCCGCTGTCGCCACTTCCGCATTCGCCACTGACCGCGCTAGCCGAAATACGCCGAACAGACAAAATGCCGATACAACCAGCATCCCCGCACGCGTTACTTCCGGCGCAAATCCAACGAGTCTCCACCAGAACGCCAGGTAAGCCATGACCAAGGGTGGGTGAGCGTTGGAAGGCGTGGAGGACGGGATGAGGCTGCCGCTTAATAAGAAGTCGCGGGCTGCGGGAATGTAATATCCCGCCTCGTCCCAAAAGTAGGGCAGGCGCAACAGCGGAGCGTGCAGCAGAAACTGCAGCGCCACAAGCACGACGAACAGCCATGCGGAATGAATTTTGCTCATTCTCCCGCCGGTTAGTGCGTAATCTCAGTCGTCTTGGCGCTCTTTGCGGCTGTTCTTAGCGATCCTTGCGGTTAAAGATTTTTGGCTATGCCTGATAAAAGGGAAGCATCGCAGTTGCCGCTTAAGCCGCACAAATGGCAAGAAAGGGAGCGCCAAATGAAACATCCCGCTCCCCCGCCATTCAGTGCACCGGCCCAGGTGCCATCATGCGCGGGTCCAGCTTGATCTCCCCAAACGTGCCTTCATAACCCGCCACGTTCTGTTGCAGGATCGCCATCAAGGCTTTGGCCTGCTGCGGACTGAGGTAGATGCCTTGAAAATTGCGGATCTCCACGTGCGTTTCCGTCTGTTGCTGAAGCGTCCCAAAGACCAGGAAAAAATCCCACACATTTACCCGCACCTGCACGCTGTTGGCGTAGCTCTCTCGATAATCGTCAGTATTCAGTAACTTGATATTCGGTTGATTGGGAGTATTCATAGCGCGAACAGTGTAGCGACATTGGGCTATGAAACAAAGGCGCGATTCTTAAGCTCTACCCGCAAAACGGCTACAGGATTTGCTGTATTCACCATGATCGGGGGCTGTGGCGTACAGTAAAAAAGGCGCCTCTAGGCAAAGCCCCGCTTTCGAGTGCACGCGGGATTCTGAAAGTCACTCTACCAGCCCGAGCCGCCGCAGGAAGCAGCCATCCAAGAACCAGGCTTGGTGAACCAATGAGACCTTTCCGAATTCTCATCGCTGATGACTATGAGTGGGTCCGCCGCGGCCTGCGCAGCCTGCTTGCCAGCCGTTCTGACTTGGAAATCTGCGGCGAGGCCGTGGACGGTCATGATGTGATCAAAAAGGCGCGCAAATCAAAGCCCGACCTGATCCTGCTGGATATTGGCATGCCCTACATCAGCGGCCTTGATGCCGGTCGCGAAATCCTTGCCTCCGATCCCGCCGTCAAGATTCTCATCATCACTGTCCACTCCCATCGCCAGGTTGCTGACGAGGCATGGCGCCTGGGAGCGCATGGATTTCTCTGTAAGAGCGACGCCCGGCGCGATCTACTGACTGCGATCGACGCTGTGCAGCGGGGCGAGCGATTCTTCCCCGAGCTGGAGCATGACCACGATACGGGCTCCACACTTTCACGAAAGGCTCCCGTTAATGCTTTCTAGGCCGGCCGCGAAAACCGCCTAGCATTGCCTCTCGTTTCCACGATCGCCGAAGCCATCCTCTACTTGCATCTAAGCTCTGCACACAAACGGAGGCAGTACTCATGAAATCCGAAAACCACGACATCAGCAAATGGTTTGGAAAAATCGCCGCCAGAGCCGCCGGGTGGGTAGGTTCCGCCTGGGCATTCTTTCTGGCTCTGGCCAGCGTAGTCGTGTGGGGTTTCATTGGGCCGCACTATCACTATTCCGATACCTGGCAACTGGTAATAAACACTGCAACAACCATCATTACTTTCCTTATGGTGTTCCTCATCCAGAACACACAAAATCGCGACGCCCGCGCCCTGCATTTGAAGCTCGATGAAGTCATTCGTGCTCTCCGCGGCGCTCATAATGAAATGATCGATATTGAAAAGCTCTCCGATGCCGAACTGAACGAGCTGGCTAAGCGCTATGAGCGTTTGCGCCGCGCCTACGATTTGAAACACAACAACAAAAAGCCTGCTTGAGCCGCTCACCCCATCCCGCCTGAGCAACTTGGGAACTGACAACTGAGAACTGGTAGTCCATGGACCCTGTCGGAGGTCTGTTCTTGGCGGTACCAGAAAAATTCAGCGACTGTTCCGGTTGTGAGCGGCGGCTCTCCCGCCGGGCTAGTAACCTCTTCAACTGCTACTCCGACTGTACGTTAGTAATTTGAAGGCCTGGATTTCTGCCAGTTAACATCAAAAGGCTTCCCTGGTAGGAATTTCAGTCATCACTTCGTCCGCTTGGCCAGCCCCCACGGCCGCACGAATCATGGCACGGCAGAAAAAAATCCTTTGTATTGACGACCACTGGAGCGGCCTCATTGGCCGCAAAATGCTCCTTGAACAGAACGGCTACGAGGTCCTGGAAGCGACCGGTGGATCAGAAGGCCTGAAGCTGTTCCTCTCGCAGGATGTAGACGCAGTAATTCTCGACTATCAAATGCCTGACATGAACGGCGCCGTCGTCGCCGCCAAGATGAAGAAGGTGAGATCCAAGGTTCCGATTATCCTGCTGTCAGCCTACGGCCCACTGCCGAAGCGGAAACTCCGATCGATCGACAAGTTCGTGTCCAAGTCGGAATCCCCCGATGCTTTCTTATCCACAGTCGACGACGTCCTAACCGCACAATCAAAACCCTTTTTCTCCCGCTGGCTGAATGGCTGGAAGCGTCGCAACGCAAGCGCAGGTTGAACTCCCCCGATTTTGCATGTCTTGATCCCCATGGTGCAGTCGCGTGCGGCCGACAAGCATTTGCAAGAAAGCCGCGGAGCGGCGGCATTCATTAGCCCAGCGCGTAAGCGCTGGGTATCGGGATGAAACTCGTCGCGTGCCGCAGGCATGACACTCACCAGACTCAGGCTCAAATCAGAAGAAGATCATGCAACGCTCCCCGCGGACAGTGCCTTTAGTACCCAAAGACCTCATCCGAAACCGCCGTATAATCGCTCCGAATCAGAGTGTCTGCGATAAAGGAGCAGGGTGGAACCTGTTTTTGCCATCGGAATATTCCTGTTTGGGCTGGCCTTCGGCAGCTTTCTGAACGTGTGTATCTATAGGCTGCCGCAAGGCTTATCCATTGTTCTGCCCCGCTCTGCCTGCCCCAGCTGCGACCAGCAAATTCGCCCTTACGACAACATTCCAGTACTGAGCTGGCTCCTGCTGCGAGGCCGCTGCCGTGACTGCCAGGCCCGCATCTCGCCCCGTTACATGATCGTGGAGTTGCTGACCGGGGCGCTGTTCCTCGCCTGTTACGCGCAGTTCGGCATCTCTCTAGCCGCCCTCAAATACTGCGTCTTCGGATTTCTGCTGCTGGGCCTCATCTTCACCGATGCCGAAACTCATCTCCTCCCAGACAAAATGACCTTGACCGGCCTCGTTCTGGGCATCCTTTTCAGCATTCTTGTCCCCGTGAACGATCTGGCCTCCAGATTCCTGCCCCTTCTGGTTTCGCACCGCGCCGCCTCTAATATTTCCTGGCACTGGCTGTCCCTGTTAGATTCGCTTCTCGGAGTGGCCATAGGTTCCGCATTTATCTACGGGGCAGGCGCAATTTATCTGCGTGCCCGTGGGGTCGAAGGCATGGGCTTCGGCGACGTGAAGTTGATGGCCATGGTCGGCGCTTTTCTCGGTACCAAGCTCACCATCTTCACCCTGTTCACCGGCTCCATCGCAGGCTCGATTTTCGGCTTATCCACGGTGCTTTCGATCTGGATCAAGCGCACCCGACGCCGCATGATCCGTAACCACGAATCTGGGACCCAGGCGGGACGGCGAGCCTGGGTCTCTGCCGGCATTGCTCTGCGCCGCTACCAGATTCCCTTTGGCGTTTTCCTGGGCAGCATGGCAATGCTCGCCCTCTTCTGCGGCGATCGCTTTTTCCGCTGGTACTGGGGGCTGCTGTGAAGCTCCTCACGAATCCCATCGTCGTGCGCATGATCGCGGTAGCTCTGGCGTCGGGATTCTCATTTGTCATGGGCTTGGCTCTCATCCGGCGCATGCGCCGAAGCATCACCAAGAACGTATTGGTCGACAGCGACAACTCTTCTTCTGAAAGCTTTCCCTTACAGACTGTCCATGCTGTGATCCAGCAATTGAAACAGCAGAAGCACGAACTACAGGCCCAGCATCAGGAGGAACGGCGCCGCGCCAAAACCTCCGAGAACATCAGCGCAGCCGTGCTCTCGAGCATCTCCTGCGGAGTCATATTTTTCACACCGAACGGTATCGTGCGGCAGGCGAATGCCGCCGCCAGACAGATTTTGGGCTTCGCATCTTTGGCAGGAATGGGCACTGCGGAAATCTTTCGCGAGGCAAGTTTGGGCTGGGACGATTCCGGATCAAAAGTTACAAAAACCCTCACTGGCTACCTTCGCGAAAATGTCCCGTGCGGACGCCTGGAGGCCCGCTATTTCACTCCTGCTGGCGCAGTGCGTTTGTTGGACATCACCTTGAGTCCGATGCAGGGCCCGGCCGGCGACATTCTCGGATCAGCCTGTGTGATTAACAATCACACCGAGATCGCCGAGGTCCGTCGTGAGCAGGAGCTGCGTGGAGAAATTTCGGCGGAAATGGCGCTCGCACTGCGGAACTCGCTGGCAACAATATCCGAATACGCGCGCCAACTCGCGGACAGCAATGATCCCGGGTTGGCCCGGCAGTTAGCAGGCGACATCGGCGAAGAAGCAGCGCAGTTGGACCGCACGATCGGCGGATTCTTGGTTGGAAGAAAAGCAGTGGCTAGTGGCTAGTGATCAGTGGCTAGTATTCGATTTTACTAGCCACTGATCACTAACAACTAAGCACTCAATGGAGCATCTATGAAGCGCATTTCGCAGTTGTGGTTGTTGGGATTTTTCGTGGCTGCCGTGACTCTGGCAAACGCTCAATCGCAGTCTCTGGGCGATTACGCTCGTAGCGTCCGCAAGGATAAAAAGCCAACCGGAGAAAAGCATTACGACAATGACAATCTCCCCACGACGGATAAGCTCAGCGTAGTTGGTCAAGCTGCGCCCGAACCTGACGCCACAGAGCACAAAGACCAGGCGCCTGCGGAAGATCAGCAGAAGCCTGCCGCCACCGACGAAAAAAAGGACGAAAAAGCCACAAAGGACGAGGCCGACAAAGCCAACGAGCAGGCGAAGCAAGGTAAAGAGTGGCAGCAGAAGATCGCGGATCAGAAAAATCAGGTCGATCTCCTAACCCGCGAGCTCGATGTGCTGCAACGCGAATACCGTCTGCGCGCCGCCGCCATGTACGCCGACGCCGGCAACCGCATGCGCAACCAGGCCTCCTGGGATAAGGAAGACGCGCAATACAAACAGCGCATTGCTGACAAACAGAAAGCTGTGGACGATGCCAAGCAGAAGGTAGAAGACTTGCAAGAACAGGCCCGCAAGTCAGGCGTTCCCGCAAATTTGCGGGAATAAGGACCTAGGCTCATCCGCAGCCCTTACTGACGCGCCGCCGTGCGCCGACCGGCCTTATGTTTTGAGGAGCACGGCTGGTACTCCTCCGTCTCCTTGTGGGAAAAGCGCTCGAAAGGCGCCGCGGAAAGCCAGTTTACCGTAACTTTACCCCAAGATCCTTGTTTTCTCCTCAAAAGCTGCACTAACCTCCACCGCAGTTTGGAACGCCGCTTTTTCGCGGTATGTCTCCAGTGCCCCCGGGTCCCTTTGCGAACGCGTATCCCCATTGCGGAGGCTCTTATGCGTCAGTTTCTTGCCTGCCTTTTCTTTTTGCTTTTCACCACCTTAACTGGGACCATCGCTTCCCACCCGAGTGCTCCGTCAGATAGCCAGCGCGCGCAGCTGAGCTCACTCGCCAACCTGCCCCTGAGCTTTGAGCGTAACCAGGGCCAGACGGACCCCCGCGCCATGTTCCTCTCGCGGGGCAGCAACTATGCCATTTTTCTGACCCCTGACGGTGCTGCCCTCCGCCTGGGTGCGGCTGGAACACGTGATGCTGCCCTCAGCTTGAAGCTCTTGGCCGCCAACCCTGCCCCTCTCGTGCAGGGCGTGGACGAACTGCCTGGAAAGGCAAACTATTTCGTCGGCAATGACCCGGTTGCCTGGCGCACAAACATCGCTACTTACGCAAAGGTGAAGTACGCCGACGTTTATCCGTCTATAGATCTCCTGTACTACGGCAACCGGCGCCAACTGGAATTTGACTTCATAGTACGGTCCGGCGGCGATACCAAAGCGATCCGCGTTGCTTTTGAGGGCGCAGTTCCTCGCCTTGATCCGGCTGGTGATCTGGTGCTGCAGGCCCAGGGCGGCGAAATTCGCTTCCATAAGCCCGTGATTTACCAGACCGCCGACGATCCCCCCGGTAAATCAAGGCAATTGGTTGAGGGTCATTATGCTCTTGACGGCAATCACCAGGTTGCATTTGCCGTTGGCGCCTACGACCACACAAAACCGCTGATCATCGACCCGGTGCTGGCATACTCCACCTACCTGGGAGGGAGCGGTAACGACGTAGCCAGCGCCATCGCCAGCGATCCCTCCGGAAATGTCTATGTCGCAGGTGGCACGACTTCCACCAACTTTCCCGTCACGTCGGGAGTCTTCCAACACACCTTCGGCGGCAGCGCAAATTGCAACAGCACTACGGACTACCAATGTGGAGACGTATTCGTCGCCAAAATCAATGCCACTGGCTCCGCCCTGTTGTGGGCCACCTATCTGGGCGGCAGCGATAAGGAAAACGTGAATGCCATCGCGGTGACTGCGTCCAACGTGTTTGTCGCGGGAAGAACAAATTCCATCAATTTTCCTACCACCGCAGGCGCGTTCCAACGCACTCTCAAAGGCAAGCACAACGGTTACGTAACCAAACTTAACTCCACGGGGACAGGTCTCGTGTATTCCACGTACTTGGGTGGCTCGGCAAAGGATGAGATCGGCGGCTTAGCCATTGACTCCGCGGGAAACGCGTATGTCGGCGGCAACACCAGTTCCACCGACTTTCCCACAACTACCGGAGCCTTTCAGCGCACATGTAAAAGTTGCGCGGTACTCGCAGGCTTCGTAGCCAAGTTGAATCCCACCGGCACCGGTTTGCTTTACTCGAGCTTTCTTAATGGGTCGACCGGATCTGGTGTTACCCACCTGGCCATCGACGGTTCGGGCAATGCCTATGTGACCGGATTAACCGTTGACACGGACTTCCCCACCAAAAACCCCATTCAGGCTGCGTTCGGCGGAGGCAACCTCAACACCTGTAACGTGACTGGTGGCGGCGGTCCGCTTGTCTGCGGCGACGCCTTCGTGACCAAGTTCAATTCGACCGGCACCGCTTTGCTCTATTCCACCTACCTCGGCGGAAGCGGTGACGATACTGGTTGGGGCATCAGCGTAGATGCTTCCGGCAATGCTTACGTGAATGGCGGCACCAATTCTATAAATTTCCCCACGACCGCCGGCGCAGTTCAGCCCAAATTCGGCGGAGGATCATCCAGTTGCGTAACCGACACGAATCTCGCCTGCGGCGATGCCTTTGTCACCAAGATCAACGCCGCTGGGACCGCCCGGGTCTACTCCACTTACCTCGGCGGAGCGAGTGATGATATTGCGTTAGGCAATCCAAAGGTCGATCCTGCAGGCAATCTCTACCTGACAGGGATTACGTACTCCACGAACTTTCATACCACCGCGAATGCACCCCAGCTGAACTTTGGAGGCAGCGGCGATGCGTTTGTTTCGGTGTTGAACAGCAACGCATCGGCGTTCCTTTTCTCCACGTATCTGGGCGGCTTAGGCCTGGATGGAGGATCCAACCTGGCGTTGGGCTCACCGGGCGCCATATACGTGGCCGGAGGCACCGCTTCCACCAACTTTCCCACGACCACCGGCGCGCTGGACACAACCTGCGGCGGCTGCAGTACGGGAAATCCAGACGCATTCATAACTAAATTGTCCCTGCCCCCGGGGGTATCTTTGACGCCCACTAGCCTGACGTTTGCCGCTCAGGTGCTGGGTACGACAAGCGCGGCAAAGGTTGTCACGCTTAAAAACACCGGCACCGCAACCCTGAGCATCACCAGTATTTCTACCTCCGGGACCAACGCCGCAGACTTCGCGCAGACTCACACTTGCGGCACTTCGTTAGCCCCGGGAGCAAGTTGCAGCATCAGCGTGACCTTCAAGCCGGCCGCAAGCGGGACGCGCACGGCCTCGCTCAGCGTGGCAGACAACGCCAGCGGCAGCCCGCAGAAGGTAAAGCTGACCGGAATCGGCACCAGTGCCAGGCTCTCTCCCTCGAGTCTGACTTTCGCTGCTCAGACCGTGGGCACAACCAGCGCCGCCAAAACCGTGACTCTGACCAACCTGGGCACGACCGCGCTGACCATCACCAGCATCAGCATCACCGGAACCAACGCCACAGATTTTTCGCAGACTCACACCTGCGGCAGCTCGTTGGCGGCAGGCGCAAGTTGCACGATGTCGGTCAAATTCAAGCCCACCGCTACCGGCGCTCGCACCGCTTCACTGAGCGTTGCTGACAATGCCAGTGGCAGCCCTCAGACGGTGAAGCTGACCGGCACCGGGCAATAACGCACCCGCGCGCGGTGCAGCCGAGAATCGATGCCCTCGCCCTTACTTCGCGCCGGAATTTTCCTCCTGAGCGCTACGCGCTTACAATAGGCGTATGCTCGACGCACTGTTCATCGCCGGACGCCAATTTCGTTCCCGTCTCATCGTCGGCACCGGAAAATACAAATCATTTCAGGAAACAGCTCGTGCTCTTGAAGCCAGCGGCGCTGAAATGGTCACGGTTGCCGTGCGCCGGGTGAACTTGGATCGCAATAAGGAATCACTCCTCGACTACATCGATCCGGGAAAGTATTTTTTGCTGCCAAACACCGCAGGTTGCTACACGTCTGATGAGGCAATCCGTGCGGCACGATTGGGCAGGGAAGTCGGTCTTTCCGAGTGGGTTAAGCTGGAAGTAATCGGCGACCAGGCTACGCTCTATCCCGATGTCCAGGCGACGCTCGAGGCCACACGCGTCCTGGTGAAGGAAGGCTTCACCGTTCTTCCCTACACCTCTGATGATGTGGTCTTTGCCAAGCGCCTGCTGGATGCCGGAGCCAGTGCGATCATGCCGCTGGGAGCACCCATTGGCAGCGGCCTGGGCATCCAAAATGCCGCGAACATCCGCATCCTGCGCGAAGTGATTACGGGAGTGCCGCTGATAGTCGACGCCGGTGTGGGCACCGCTTCCGACGCCACGATCGCCATGGAACTCGGCGCCGACGCCGTCCTGATGAACACCGGCATCGCCAATGCCCAAGACCCAGTGCTCATGGCCGAAGCCATGAAGCACGCTGTGATGGCTGGCCGCCAGGCGTATCTCGCTGGACGAATGGCCAGGAAGCTTTACGCGACGGCCAGTTCGCCGCTGGAGGGAGTGGTGCGATAGGTGGACGTATCCTGGAAGCGAAACTGGCACACACCAAATGCCCGGTTGGGGTATTAGGTGTCCAGTCTGCCGAACCGTATACTTCATTGGAAATAGTGCGAATCGTGAAAGGATGTACTACTGCATTCCTTCCGCGAGTGCCAAGGCTTCGCCTGAATTCAAGAATCCCGCTCAGACGTTCACTACGATCACGCGCTCACTTTTGTTGCACACCAAATGAACACTTCTCTGCATTTGTAGTCATCAGGTTGCTTTCGAGAAGGATGACATCAAGCGGAACGCGGCACCATGCCCTTCCGTTTCTCCGACCAGATGCCGCTTGGTATCTTTGGCATGCCCAACTTACGCAGGGATTTTTCGCCGCGCAATTATTGGTGTCCATCGCCAAATTATCTGGGTAAAAAATCACTTTATTCTCGGCCAGGGCGATTACCACTGGCAGCACGAGCTCTGCTTTTACGGATGGCGCGAAGGGCATCGTGCGAAGTGGTACGGCGACCGCAGCGACAGCACGATCTGGCAGATTGATCGTCCTAGTGCAGCAACGACTCATCCGAGCAGCAGCACTTGAACGAGGTTATGCGCTGGAACACGAATGGAGAAACTCGGCTTTTGCTGTTCTCGCAGGATTCCGTAAAAACGTTTTCGCGAACTGACTGAAGGAAGAACCAAAGAAAATCAAGGGCGGCATTTGCCGCCGCCCTTTAGCTCTTGAAGACTTGTTATCAGCTCACATCATCTTGACTTCCATCACGTGGATGGAATCGCCCGTGACATGCCCGGTTACTGCGACATGATGCCCCTCATGCCCCTTCACCGCGTCCGGGTTCTCGATGTTCAGAACCTTCTGATCTGAGTCGGTCACTAGGACAGGCTTTTCGCCGGCCGCAATGCACTTCTTCGTACAGGCCGCAGCCTTGGCATTAGCCCCTTTTGCGCCACACTTTGCATCACTAACCCACCCGTTCACCGTTTGACCTTTGTCCATGTCCTCGCCGGCTGTCACCACCGCTACGAGCAGGAATAGAAGAGAGAGAACTACGCACATCAACATCAACTTCTTCATAGAGCACTCCTCGATTTAGCGGCCGGAGCCGCGGATACTTGCCAATGAACACCGTTTCCCGCCGGCATTTCCGCTGCAAGCGAGTCTTGGGTCAGCACCGACGCTGACCGGAAAATGAAAACAGCACAAACCCCGGGTGCGGTTCATGACTTCCCAAACATACCGGCTGACATCCTGACGCTGAGCGCAGCGATGCGGAAGGATCTATGTATTGCGAATCTAGGTGCACAGGCCCTTCGCTCAGGGTGACAGACGACCTGTTCGGAGAATTGATGGGGCAGCACACCGGAATAAACGCGAATATACCACAGCTGTGAGTCGGATTTGTTAAACCCGCCTGACTTCTACTTTTTTGCGGATCTTGTGTCCGGCGCCTGGACGGGTGGGGGCGGCACATACACAATCTCCCCGGGTCGCGTGTAGTGCAGCTGCTCGCGGGCCTCTTTTTCGATGGTTTGGGGATCGGTCTTCAGCGCCTGAATCTGATCGGTATAGTGCCTGTTATCGTCTTGCAGCGTCTGGATCTCGTTCTGGAGATTCACGTACTCAGCCCGTTTCTGCCGGTAGACGACCATCCCATTCGCACCGAACATCACGTGCAGAAAGAGCCACACCGTGAACACCGCAACGCCGATTGTCGCGAGCCGCCGCCGCGCCTCGTACAGGCACAGAAATGCCAAGCGCAATTTTGTCCTTACCCGGCCAGCAAACATTTCCACTTGCGGAGCTTGCTCCGCAACCGCCTGCCGTCCTCTCGCCACTAGCGAAGTGACCGGTCGTTGCGAAGCTCGCTTTATTCGAATATCCATTGTTTGGCGGCGGTGCTCAACTTCTCCAGCGCTTCGACGCTCGCGGCTTCGGAATAAACTCTGACGACTGGCTCCGTCCCAGAGAGCCGGTAACATACCCACGACCCATCTGCAAACACCAGCTTGAGTCCATCGGTACGGACAACATCTTTGATCTTTTGTCCGAAGAATTCCGGGCGCTCGCGGCGTAACTTTTCAGTAAACTTCTGCTGCACCTCAGGCGTCAACCGAAAGTTCTCGCGTTTGGGATAGAAGGAACCAACTTCGGCAAATAAGTCCTGCAATTGGCGGGACAGAGGCTTCTTCCGCCGCGCCACCATTTCGCAGCACAGCAGGCCTGCCAGTATGCCATCCTTTTCCGGCACGTGGTGGCGGATCGAAAGCCCGGCGCTCTCTTCGCCGCCGATAGCAATCTTGTCCTGCTTAATCAGTTCCCCAATGTACTTGAATCCCACCGGCGTTTCATGCAGCTCAACCTTGTGATGATCGGCGAGTGCATTCAGCATGTTGGTCGTCGCCACTGATTTGCCCACGCCGTTCTTCCACCCACGGCTCTCGACCAGGTAATCGAACAGTAGCGCGATGATGTAGTTGGGCTGGAGGAACGTTCCATCTTCATCCACGATTCCGAAGCGGTCGGCATCGCCGTCGGTGGAAATGCCGATGTGAGCGCGGGTTTCACGCATCTCCTCGCGCAGCGCTTCCAGCAGATGATCGTCCGGCTCCGGCGCGTGCCCGCCAAAAAGTACGTCACGGTAATCGTGCACGGTGGCAACGTTTACACCCGCAGCGCGGAGCAGGGAATCAGGATAGCCTCGCGCCGCTCCCCACAGCGGATCGAACACAATCCGCAGTCCAGCATCCTTCACGCACTTCAGGTCGATGATTTCCCGCAGGCGCCTCAAATAGTCGCCGCGAGGCTCCAGCGGCTGCGATGCGGCGCGCTGCGTGCTCTGTGGCCCCGTCTTGCCTTCTGAGTCCTTGGGGATTGCCGCCTCGATCTGCCTGGTGACTTCAGGCAACGCCGGCGCTCCGTCTGGGGTGGAGAACTTGATCCCATTGTAGTCCGGCGGATTGTGCGAGGCCGTAAAATTGATTGCCCCTTCTGTCTTCTGCTGAATCACCGCGTACGCAATGGCCGGCGTGGGAGCTGCATCCTCAATCACCAGTGGCGTGATTCCATGTCCCGCCAGGATCTCTGCGGCGATGGAACAGAATGTCTCGCCCAGGAATCGCGGATCGCGCCCCACGATCACCCGCGCGCCAGACCGCTTTTGTGAGCTCACATAGCGCGCAATCCCCGTAACCGCGCGGCGCACATTGGCGAAGGTGAAATCCTCGGCCACAATCGCGCGCCATCCTGAAGTGCCGAACTTGATCGGTGTGGACATGGTTCGATTTGATGTACGAATCGTTCACAGTGTAACGTCGCCGTATCAAGCCGCGCACCACAGAATCGCGTGAGCGCTCGATTGAGAACCGCGCCGCGCAATTAAGCAATGCCGGAGCCGCACAGCGGCGAAATTCATTGGCCCAGCGCGTCAGCGCTGGGTAGAGTAGAAGAACGGATCGCGTGCCGTAGGCACGCCACAGTTCTCACATGGCTGATTCTATATGACGGACCACACACTCGTTTTAAGCACCGCTGGATCGCAGGAAGACGCGCGGCGAATTGCGCACGCGCTGGTGGAAAAGCGCTTGGCAGCCTGCGTTAACATCGTCCCCCAGATCGAATCAATCTATCGTTGGCAGGGCAACGTGGAGCAAGCGCAAGAATACCTGCTGCTGATCAAAACTACTGCGACAGCTTTTGCCGCGGTGCGCGACGCCATTCAGCAACTGCATTCCTACGAGCTTCCAGAATGCATTTGCCTCACAATGGAAGATGGCAGCGTCTCATATTTGAAGTGGATAACAGAGTCGGTAACCGTTTCTTGATCGAAATTGCGATCACAAGAGAAGCGGCGGGAAAAATCTTCGCCGCTTCTTTTTGCCTCACGCCAGTGAGTATTACTCGTGGCGATCATGCCGCAGATCGCGCCGATCGCCGTGCACATCTCTGCGATCGTGACGGACGTCACGCCGGTCATGCCACAGGTCGCGGCGATCGTGGTGGATGTCGCGATTGTCGGCTCGCAGATCGCGCTCATCGCGATGTAAATCCCTGCGATCTTGCCGAATGTCTAGCCGTTCTTTTGCAGTATCGGCTCTGTCGCCGTTTCTTAAATCCTGCCGCATTTCCCTGCGATCCTTGCTGATATCTGCCTCGTCGTGGCGGATGTCACGCCGGTCATGACGAATATCGCGCCGATCCTGGCGCAGGTCGCGGCGGTCCTGCTGGACATCGTTCTGGGCAAAGGCCAGTGCGCCCATGAACACAAGAATGCTCACTAAAATGCTTCGTCGCATCTGAATTTTCTCCTCACAATCCAATCCTGCCGTACGAGCAATGAAACCCTTGATATCGTGAGAAGTTGTGCAGCCGCAAGCTTGCAGATTTTGTTTGCGATTACCTCGGTAACCGTCGCCTGAGGCCGTCAAATGGCGGATAGTGCCTCGTCCAGATCGCGAATGATGTCCTCCACATTCTCAATCCCGACCGAGATCCGCACCATCCCGTCTGTGATCCCAATCGCTCTCCTCCCCTTCTCCCCCAGCGCCGCATGCGTCATCGTCGCCGGGTGCGAAATTAGCGTCTCAACTCCTCCCAGCGATTCTCCCAGCGAGCACACGCGCACTCGCTTCAACAATTCCTTCGCGTTCGAAAGCGACCCAGTTTCAAACGTGATCATCGCCCCGAACCCGCCCATCTGCCGCTGCGCCAGCTGGTGTTGCGGATGGTCCGGCAACCCCGGATAAAAAACTTTCTTAACCTTCTTATGCCGTGCCAGAAAGTCAGCCACAAATCGCCCATTGCGATCATGCTGTTCCATGCGCACGGCCAGCGTCTTCACCCCCCGCAGCACCAGCCAGCACTCAAACGGAGAAAGAATCGCCCCCGCGCATTTCTGAATGAACTTCAGCTTCTCCACCTGATCCTGTCGCGTGCACACGACCACCCCACCCAGCCCGTCGCTGTGCCCATTCAGAAATTTCGTGGTGGAGTGCACCACCATGTCCGCCCCCAGCGCGATCGGCTGCTGGAAATACGGAGACATAAACGTGTTGTCCACCACCAGCTCGACTTTCTTCTGCCGGCACACCCGGCTGATCGCCGCAATATCGCTGAGCACCATCAGCGGATTGGTCGGCGTCTCCACGTGCACCATGCGCGTGTTCTTACGGATCGCCCGCTCCACATTCTGCGGCTCCGAAGTATCCACGTAAGTAAACTCCAGCCCAAAATCCACCAGCACCTGGTTGAAGAGCCGCGGCACTCCGCCATACAGATTGTGTCCGCACACAATGTGATCCCCGGACTTAAACATCGTGCAGATCGCATTAATCGCCGCCATCCCGCTGGCAAAGACCGGCGCCGCAATCCCGCCTTCGAGTGCCGCCAGGTTCTGCTCCAGCCGCGTGCGCGTCGGGTTCGAGGTGCGGGCGTACTCATATCCTTTGTTCTTGCCCAGCTCCTGCTGCACGTAAGTCGAAGTGGGATGGATGGGTACCGAGACCGCCCCGGTCTCCGCATCCGGCTCCTGCCCAACGTGGATGGCGCGCGTGGCAAAGCCAATTTGTTCGTTCTTGGTCATAAGCTCAAAGACCATACTAATGTAGCCGCGTGCATCCCTGCTCGCGTCATCACAGACCATGTAGGGACAGCCGCCCCCGGCTGTCCAGCCGAGCGCAGCTCGGCGGGCGCCCCTCGATCCTTTCGCGTTCTGTGCGAAAGAGCCTGCCTGAGCGAAGTCGAAGGGGGGAAGTTGCTCTGTGTAGTGCGGACCTGCTTACAGCTTGCCAACGTAGACGAGCGCGGTCGGCAGCTCCCTCATGGGTTTTGGGTGGCGCAGCGCTTCGGTGTGTGCGTGAGAACTCGATATTGACTTGGGTGGGTCAATTCGCTCAAATAAAGCCCGCAACGCGGGCGGCTGATAATAGCCCGGCGCTTCAGCGCCGGGTCAAGTGGAACAAAATCACCAACGCACACACTTCAGCCGCTGCAATAAAGAGTCCCTGACAAAAACGGCTTTAGCCTCTGAGGGACCTGAGAAGTCGCTGTGGCCCGGTCCTCCTGCCCAGCGATTCATTCCCAGCGATCTTCCCCGCTTTGCTGTCCTCCCAAGTTCTAGGCGTGAAAGAGCATGGCGTCAGCCGTGCCAGAAGCATCATCTCGCCCGGCAGGACCCCATCATCGACAGCGTTCTCTACACGCGACTCAAATTCTGTGGAACCCCAGGTTTCGAACACGCGCAACCTGGCCACCCGTCCGAAAAACAAGTGCTTTCTCCTGATATCCCGGGAAGGGCCTCCAGCTTTCGTCCGGAGTATACTGAGCCACGAAAGTTGGGCGACCCGCCGAGAGGTCCAGGGTGATCGGGCAGACCGTCTCGCACTACCGAATCCTTCAAAAACTTGGTGGCGGGGGCATGGGCGTGGTCTACGAAGCCGAAGACACCAGGCTCGGACGCCACGTCGCTCTGAAGTTTCTTCCCGAGGACCTGGCCAAAGGCCCACTGGCACTGGAGCGCTTTCAGCGCGAGGCCCGCGCCGCATCTGCTCTTAATCACCCAAATATCTGCACCATCTACGAGATCGACCAGCACAACGGGCAACCTTTCATCGCTATGGAGTTGCTCGAAGGGCACACCCTCGAACACCTGATCGCCAGTAAGCCCCTGCCCACCGAAACACTCCTGGAATATGGCATTCAGATCGCCGACGGGCTGGATGCAGCCCACGCCAAGGGCATCGTGCATCGCGATATCAAGCCTGGCAATGTGTTTATCACCCCACGCGGGCAAGCCAAGATTCTTGATTTTGGGCTGGCCAAGGCCCTGGATTCCGCCTCCCAAGCCGTATTGGATGGGTCAGCGCAGGCACAAACCAAAGAACACCTTCTCACCAATCCAGGAATAGCCGTCGGAACCGTGTCCTACATGTCGCCCGAACAGGTGTATGGGAAAGAACTGGACGCCCGCTCCGATCTGTTCTCGTTCGGTGTAGTGCTCTATGAGATGGCGGCCGGGTTGCCGCCATTTCGCGGTAACACCTCGGGAGTGATCTTCGATGGCATTCTGAACCGCCCGCCTCCTCCGCCCCTGCGCCTGAATCCCGAAGTCCCCGCCGAACTGGAGCGCATCATCAACAAGGCTCTGGAGAAGGACCGCGACGTCCGCTACCAGCATGCCTCTGACTTGCGGGCGGATCTGAAGCGCCTGAAGCGGGACACAGAAACCAGGCGTCTGGCCATGCCCCAGCCGCCGGCAGTCGATGGCGTCGATGGCGTGGCTGCACCGCAGGCCACAGGCACCCGCCCGGCTGTGCCCGTGCACAAGTCGCGATGGGCAGTGGCCCTGGCTGGTGCAGCGGGAGCAGTTCTGTTATTGGCTGTGGTCGGATGGTACTTCCGGGGGCTTGTGGAGTGGAGGCGGCCCGAACTGAAGCAGTCTCAACTCACCACCAATTCCCCTGAAACAGCGGCGACGACGGCGGCTGCCCTCTCTCCGGATGGCAAGTACCTGGCTTACGCCGACGAAGCCGGCATCAACCTGCGACTTGTCGGGACAGGAGAGACGCACACCTTTCCTGCTCCGGCCGGCTCCAGAATATTCAGGCTTTCTTGGTTTCCGGACGGGGTCAAATTGCTTGCGAGCGGGGTGGCCGGAAGAAGCAATCTGTCCAGCATTTGGTCCATCTCGATCCTGGGCGGCGCGCCGCGCGAGCTCCGCCAAGACGCCGCCGGCGCCTCCATCTCGCCGGACGGATCGCAGATCGCCTTTACCAACAGCAACGGCGAAGAAATCTGGGTTATGGGCGCAAATGGAGAGGGACCCCGGCGAATGGTTGCCGGAGCTGAAGGAGACAGTTTTCAAGGGCCACTGTGGTTTGCCGATAGCCAGCATCTGGCCTACGCCAAAGCCCATTCTGTCGCTGGAGAACTGGCCATCAGCGTCGAATGGCACGATGTGAAAACGGGCCGTAGCACTACCGTTTTTTCCGACCCGAGGTTCACTAGCGGTTGCCTCCTGCCCGACGGGCGGATGATCTACGCCGTTTCTGAACCGCCGCCCAAGCAAAGTGATGCCAATCTGTGGGAGATCAAAATTGATGCGCGCAACGGAAAAGCTGTAAGTCAACCGCGAAGAATCACTAACTGGGCCGGTTTTAGTCTATCCGGTCTTAGCGTTACCGCTGACGGCACGCGTCTCGCTTTCTTAAAGGGAACCTCTCAGGCTGATGTCTACGTGGGAGAACTCGAAGCAAGCGGAATGCGTCTCAAGACGCCAAGTCGCTTGACCCTCGATGTTCGCAATGACTTCCCCGCCGCGTGGACGCCTGACAGCCGGGCAGTGCTGTTTTTCTCCGACCGGAACGGCAAGTGGGACATCTTCAAACAAGTGTTGGACAAGCGCAATGCTGAAGCCATCGTCGAGGGTCAGCAGAATTATGTAATGCCTCGTGTGAGCCCGGACGGCGCCTGGATCTTATACCATGCCTCCCTCAAGAGCGATTTGTTCAGCTGGTCTGAGCCGGCCAACTTGATGCGCGCCCCCATCGCGGGAGGGCCTCCACAGTTGCTGCGCTATGAACCCGCCCTTTACGACCTCCGCTGCGCCCGGCTGCCGGCAAACCTGTGTGTCCTCAGCGAGCGGGAGCATAGCCACCAGGTCTTTTACAATTTTGACCTGGTTCAGGGCAAGGGACAGGAACTGGCCAGGATCGATGTTGACCCGGCAGTGAGCGGCTATCACTGGGACCTCTCCCCTGACGCTCTCCATATCGTGGTGTTGATGGCTAGCCAGCGGGAGAACCGTATCCATATCCTTGCGGTGGCAGGGGGCGAGCGCGATGTAATTGTCCACGGATGGAATGGCCTGCAGTCGCTCGATTGCTCTGCCGATAGCAAGGGATTCTATGTCTCCAGTCAGTCGGCACAAGCCGCAGCGCTTCTTTATATCGATTTGGAAGGCCACGTCCAGCCTCTCTGGCAGCAGGACGGTATCTTCAAGACTTGGGCCATACCTTCTCCGAATGGCCGGCATCTTGCGCTCCTGGAGTGGACCTCTGCCAATAACGTTTGGATGATCGAGAATTTTTGAGGCCGGTAGGGCACGCCAAACCTGTGTGCCGTTGACCATGAGGTGGCGGCAGCGGGGGGAGAATTTTGTGAGAAACAACGGTAACAGGAACCAGGGAGAAGGTTTTATTCACAATTTCCACAGAGCCGCTGCATACGGACTAGCGATACACTTTTCGGCGACCTGCCGGAGCTTCCGTGAAAAATCCCCAAGCGGTTTTGCAGCAAAAAGAAATTGATCTGATCCGCGTGCGGAAAGAAGTTGATGCCTTGCGAACCGTGCTTCCCTTGCTGGACGACCCGGTGCACTGCGTACAAGAACTGATCTCCAGTCGAAACATGGCTCATCCTCCTGACGACAACGGAATGGCGGAGCTGGAACTGTATTTTCCTTTCATCAAAAACTTGCGAATGAAGAACGCGGCTGGAGGAAAGTAGTACCGACAAGCAACTCACAACTGATCTCGCACCACATTCGCTGTCTCGATCAAGTCATCTCACAACTCGTAACTGTTGACGGGACAGAACACGAGTGATCTCTCCCTGGATTTCAAAAATCCATCCAAATCATCGAAATTCTCAATTGTACTTTTGGACCTCATTGGCGATAGACAATCAGAAGTGTCCTACACGCACAATCTCGTTGATCACGACGCCTGTGGTGTCGGTTTCATCACTCGCCTGGGCGGCGAAGCGTCTCATGAGATCGTCGAGCGTGCGCTGCAAGCTTTAATCCGGCTGGAGCATCGCGGTGGCGTCGACGCCGACGGCTGCAGCGGTGACGGCGCAGGCCTGCTCACCGCAATTCCAGAAACCTTCTTTCGGAAACAGGCTGCTGACGCCGGGATCGATCTTCCCACCGTCTTCGCTATCGGAATGGCATTTCTTCCCCGCGGCGCCGAGGATGCTGCCCGTGAGTCCATTCAATCCGCGGCCGCAAGGAACGGCATAAGTCATCTCGGCTGGCGAGTGGTGCCGACTGACGCCCAAATCCTCGGACCACGCGCTCAGGCCACCTTGCCCGCAATTGAGCAATGCTTCTTTGCCCCGCAGCCCGGAACTGCAACCGGCTGGGATGGAGCACTCTTTCGGGCGCGCAAGGAGGCTGAGGCCGAAGCGCCCGCGCGAACCTACTTCTGTTCACTGTCCTCACGAACTATCGTGTACAAGGGGCTGCTCACGCCGGAACAGCTTCCGGCCTTCTATTTGGATCTTGGCGATCCGCAGTTTGCCAGTCGATTCGCCATTTTCCACCAGCGATATTCCACCAACACCCAGCCTAGCTGGTCTCTCGCACAACCCTTCCGATTCGTTGCCCACAACGGCGAAATCAATACGATCAGCGGCAACCGGCGATGGCTTCGTGCTCGGGAACCGAAACTACGTCAGAGCCTTGGCCTTTCCGATCGAGTGCAGTTACTCGAAAAGCATGTGAGCGATTCCGCGAGCTTCGATAATGCGTTTGAGATTCGAATGGGCCGCGGCGTCAGCCCGTCCGAAGCGATGTTAGCGATGGTGCCCCCAGCACGGGAAAATTCTGATGAATTTTCATCCAAACTGCGGCGATTTCTCCAACGCCAGGGGTACCAACAGGAACCCTGGGACGGTCCTGCGGCGCTGGTTTTCAGCGATGGCCAGACCCTTGGCGCCAAGCTCGACCGCAACGGCTTGCGTCCGCTGCGCTACATTCGGTGTTCGGACGGATTGCTGATTGCGGGGTCGGAGGTCGGAATCGCCGACCTCCAGGGAAAGAACGTCGTCGAACGGCAGCGGCTCGGCCCCGGTGAAATGCTCACCATTGATCTCTGCACCGGCAACTTCGTACGCCCGCAGCAGGCGGCAAACTTGCCCAGCAGCGGCCGCTTCGCTCTTTCGCCTGCCCAGACGGTCCAGATCGGCCCGAGTGAAACCGTGTTCTTCGCGTTCACGTCAGAGTCAAGCAAGGTAATGACCAGCCTGGGCTGGAGCGAAGATCAGTTCCGGTTGCTGTTTCTCCCGCTGATTGAGCAGGGGCAAGAAGCCGTCTGGAGCATGGGCGATGACACACCGCCTGCGACCTTTTCTGTTTTTCGGCGGCCCCTGTGGGATTACTGCAAGCAGCGCTTCGCGCAAGTGACCAATCCGCCAATCGACTCGCTCCGCGAAAGCCACATCATGTCGCTGGAGACATACCTAGGCGAGAGGATTTCGCTCACGTCACCCCTTCTTGATGCTGGGCAATGGATGGTGTTGAAAAAAGAGCTTGCTCCGGTTCAGAACATCGATTGCACCTTCAAGTCAGAATCGAGAGTTTCGGGTGCAGAGGCCGCTCTGGAACAGATTCGGCAAGAAGTGAAATTTGGTGTCTCGACCAATCCAGGACTAATTCTGCTCAGCGATCGCGGAGTCAGTGCGCAGCGTGTCGCGTTGCCAGCGCTGCTGGCTCTAGCTGCGGCATGGAAGGCGATGGTGGAAGCGGGAGCTTGCGATATACCGTTGATCATTGAGACTGGACAGGTTATCGACACGCATCACATCGCAATGCTGATTGCTGCGGGCGCGAGCGCTGTGTTCCCCTATCTGGCTTTCGAGCAGGCTCAAACTCTGCACGCGGACGGAGCACTCCGGTATCGCGACGCGGTGGAGAAGGGACTGCGAAAAGTGATTGCCCGAATGGGCATTTCCACAATCGCCAGCTATCGCAACAGTCAGCTGTTCGAGACTGTGGGTCTTGACCCTGATCTCTGCGCCGAATTTTTCGAGGATGCGGGCCACGCGTTTGGAGGCAAAGGACTCACGGAGCTTTTGCAGGACTGTCTCGAGCGGCACAGACTGGCGTTCAGCTCTGATCGCGATCAGTTGCACGACATCGGGCTGTATCGCTTCCGCCAAAAAGGCGAGCGCCACGCCACCTCGCCTGAGTTAGTTCGGCGTATGCATCGCTACATCAAATCTCCCACCGAGGAGAACTATCAGGCATTTGTGGAGCTAGGACATCAAAGAGATCCGCTCGCCATACGGGACCTGCTCGATATAGCCCCGGATGAGCCCGTCGCTCTGAGTGAGGTGGAGCCGAACAGCCACATCGTTAGCCGCTTCAGCACCCAAGCTATGTCACTAGGGGCAATCTCGCGCGAGACTCACCGCACGCTCGCGATTGCAATGAATCGGCTCGGCGCCCGCAGCAATACAGGCGAAGGCGGAGAAGATTCGGACAATTATCGCGGCGCGGCTGAGGCGAACAATCGCGTGAAGCAGGTGGCCTCCGCACGCTTCGGAGTCACGGCTGAATACCTCGTCCACGCCGACGAACTGGAAATCAAAATCGCACAAGGGGCAAAGCCGGGAGAAGGGGGACAACTTCCCGCCAGCAAAGTGTCCGCCTACATTGCCCGTCTGCGGCATGCTGTGCCCAACATGATGCTGATCTCGCCGCCTCCGCATCACGATATCTACAGCATCGAAGACCTGGCGCAACTGATCTACGATCTGCGCGCAATTAATCCGCGCGCGCGCGTGGGAGTGAAACTCGTCGCGAGCTCGGGAGTCGGGATCATCGCAGCCGGGGTAGCTAAAGCTGGCGCGGATGTGATTACCATCAGCGGACACGACGGGGGGACAGGGGCTTCGCCAATCACCTCTATCAAGAACACCGGTCTTCCTTGGGAGTACGGTCTTCGCGATGCCCACTGCTCATTAGTAAAGTCCGGGTTGCGCGACCGTGTGCGCCTGCGGGTGGATGGAGGATTTAAGTTTGCTCGCGATGTGATCTTCGGAGCCTTGCTCGGAGCTGATGAGTTTGGCTTTGGAACTGCGGCCCTTCTGGCCCTGGGATGTGTAATGGCGCGGCAGTGTCATCTCAACACCTGTCCGGTAGGCATCGCAACGCAAGACGAGGCATTGAGAGCGCGGTTCGCCGGAAAACCGGAGATGATTGAAACTTATTTCCGCGCGCTCGCAGCCGAGATCAGAGAGCTGCTTGCGGCGATGGGCGCGCGCGCCCTGAATGAAATCGTGGGCGACGTGGGGAGATTGCGGCCACGGAGCCTGGAGGCGGAGCGCTTTCTGTCCGGGATATTGCCACTTGCGGGTAGCGCCACGGAGCCGTACACACCCACGCATGGCCAGCAGACACCGCAAGAAACGACAATAGAACTCCCGGAGTTAGGTGAAGTCGACAGTTTGCACGCCCAGCTCGCGGACTGCTTCACAGAGCGGCAGATGGCAAGAAACGCTCGGCGCCGTTTCTCAATCAGCAATCGTGATCGAGCCATCGGGGCGCATTTAAGTGGAGAAATCATGCGCCGGCAACCCAGTACCACGAGGTGCAGTCCGCAAAAATATGGCTTCACTGGCACTGCTGGTCAAAGTTTCGGCGCGTTTCTGCTTCCGGGCTTGCAGTTTCGCCTTAGCGGAGAAGCCAACGATTACGTAGGCAAGGGACTCTCCGGCGGTACTATCGCGATCACAGCCGGGGAAGCGGCTTCCGCGCGCGGTGATGTGCTCGCCGGCAACACCGTGCTGTACGGGGCGACAAGCGGAGAGCTATACATAGCGGGTCGCGCCGGAGAGCGTTTCGCCGTGCGCAACAGTGGAGCCCTTGCCGTGATCGAGGGAGTAGGTCAGCACGGGTGCGAGTACATGACTGCCGGTATCGCTGTGATCCTGGGCCCGGCGGGAAGCAATTTCGGGGCTGGCATGACCGGCGGCCTGGCCTATGTGCTGCGGGATTCGGTCGGCGGGCACGGCTACAACCAGCCGTCCGTCCGCCTTGAGCCGCTGGAGGTACAGGAAGAACTGTGGCTGCGGCGCGTATTGCGGAAACATCTGAAACTTACCGGCAGCCCGCGCGCCGCGCACTGGCTGAATACGCAGATTTCATTGCCGTTCCTCAGAGTCGAACCGATGCAGCGGCCGTGCGCGATTGCGGAAACCTGGGCCCCCATTCTTCGACGGCTGAAGAAACAGGAAATTCCACTCCCGATGCTGCCGGAACGGATTGCATCCGGGACGATGCCGGTTATCTTCACGGAGAAATCCCTGGCGCTGCGACTGCGCGCTCAGATTTAGCTTTGCATTGTTGCCAGCCCATCCTGGTCAGAGTTTCAGGATAAGTTCTCGATCTTCGCTATAATCGCGCACTACTCATGGACTTTGACCAGCTAGTCACGTTTATGGAAGTCGCCAAGCTGGGCAGCTTTTCGCGCGCCGGGCAGAAGGTTTTTCGATCGCAGTCTGCGGTCAGCGCGCAGATTCGGCAGCTCGAACAGGAGTACGGCGATCGTCTCCTGGATCGCTCCGGCAAGGACGTAAGCCTCACTCCCGCAGGGCGAGTGCTATTCGCCTACGCGGAGCGGCTCCTGCAAATGAAAGATGAGTCGCTGCTCGCGGTCGCCGACCAGGGCAGCACCCCGCGGGGCACGCTGGCCATCGGCGCCAATGAAGCGACTTGCCTTTACGTTCTGCCGGATGTTTTTGCCAAATACTGCCATCTCTATCCTGGCGTGCAGATCAGCATCTACCGCAACTTCAGCTACAAGATCATCGAGAAATTGGAAAACGGTTCCATCGATGTTGGGATTGTGACCATGCCAGTGAAATCACCCAGTCTGAAAGCTCACCCCATCTTTCGCGATCAGCTCATGCTGATGGTGAGTCCGCAGAATGCGCTGGCGCAGCACGAGGTGGTGCCGATAAGCGAGATCGCGAAGCAGCCTCTGTTGCTTCCCAAGACGGGCTTCAGCCGCCGGGTGATGGACAAGCTGTTTCGTCCCTACGCGGGAAAATTGCAAGTACGAATGGAACTGCCAAGCGTCGGTATGATCAAGAGTTTTGTGGCGGCCGGCCTGGGGGTGTCTCTGATCAGTGCCAGTTTCGCCCGCGATCAGGTGCTGGCGGGCCGCGTTAAGTTGATCCCCATCCAGGATGAAGAGCTTTGGCGCGAACTCGGGCTCGCCTATCGGCGGGATCGCACATTGACCCGGGCAACCACCACCTTCATCAGCACGGTGCGGCAACTGGCGGCCTCGAAATAACGCGCCCTTGCCGCATCCAATTTCTCGATACCGCTCATCATAATTTCAGATTTCTGTTTGCCCCTGCTAATTGTTACGGTAACAGGGAAGACCTCAGAGGCAAACAACCGTCAAGTCTCCGGCGGTGGCTCCGGGTTCTACACAAATCTGAGGGAGTGACTTATGCATGAACACGAGTTGGAAACCAACCTCAATCGAATTTTGGAAGAGCACCAGCACGAGAGCGGGCTCCACATCATCGGGGGCCGGCGCCGGCTAATTGATCGCCTGGTTCAGTTCTTTGAAGAGTTGCGGCCGGAGAACAGTGAGCCACGCTTAAGACGGGAGCAGAACCATTAGCGTGTGACCCGGCTACGCGCTTGATTTCGTGATGAGCTGAAAACCGAGATTCAACGGCGACCCACCCACCTGCCGAACCGAAAGACAGGTGGGTTTTTTATTGCTGCGCTGAGATCAACAAGAAGACGAGCGTATTTTTGTCTTGACACCCGCTGGAATGCGTTAATAATTGAATAATTATTCATATCAATGAATATAGATTCATGACAGCAAAACCCCTCAGGCAAAAGGCCATCCTCGAACTTTTGGGCCGCCAGTCAGTGGCCAGCCAGGAAGACATGCAGCGCGCGCTTGGCAAGCGGGGGTTCAAAGCCGGTCAAGCGACCCTCTCGCGGGATATTCACGAGCTTGGCTTAGTGAAAACACCAACCGGCTATGCAGCGCCCCAGGGCGGCAATGGATTGGACGCCGCACTGCCCTCTGCGTCGCGCCTGGTTCGTGAGTTTGTTCTGGAGGTGCGCCCGGCACAGAACCTGTTGGTGATCAAGACAACCATAGGCAGCGCTCAGCCGGTAGCGGCCGCGCTCGACGGCGAGGATTGGCCGGAGGCAGTCGGGACGGTTGCGGGAGACGACACCATCCTGATCGTTTCTCCCGATAAGAAGGCCGCGCACAAGCTCGCCGCTCGCATCGAGGGAATGCTTGCCTGATGGCGGCGAGGATCAAAACCGCAGTTTTAGGAGCAACCGGATATTCCGGCTTGGAATTGGCTCGGCTCTTGCTGCGGCATCCCCGTCTGGAGAAGCCAGTATTGTTTCGTCGCCCCGCCGAGATCGGAGACGCCGCAGATCTCACCAAAATTTTCCCGGCTCTTTCCGGGAACGGAGGCTACCCTCTGCAGCCGTTTTCCTGGTCGGCACTGAAGGCGGACGAGGTCGAGGTACTTTTTCTAGCTACCCCGCACGAGGTCTCGCGAGGGCTCGCGCCGGAAGCAGTGGCACGCGGAGTACGAGTAATCGATTTGAGTGGCGCCTGGCGGCTCAAGCAGCAGCAACATCGCGCGATTTACGGCTTTCCTGATTCCGTCAGCGCGAAGGAAGTCACGGAAAAAGCGGTTTACGGCCTGCCCGAACTGAATGCGGACCGCATCAGCGGAGCATCACTGGTGGCAAATCCTGGCTGCTATGCAACCTCCGTGATCCTAGCTTTAGCGCCTTTGTTGGCAGCGAAAGTCATAGATCGGGAGAAGGGAATTGTTTCAGATTCAAAGTCAGGCGTCTCGGGAGCGGGAAAGGAGCCTACATCGCGAACACATTTTGTTTCGATCGCGAATAATCTGTCGGCATATTCGGTCTTCGGACACCGTCACACCGGAGAGATTCTCGAGCAACTGCAACTGAACCCCAGGGAGTTGATCTTCACTCCCCATCTGCTGCCGATTCCGCGTGGAATCCTTTCCACGATTTACATTCACCTGAATCGTGAGATGGGTCCAGCGGAAGTGCAATCCTGCTTCCAGGATTTCTATGTCGGAAAGCGTTGGGTGCGTATCTTCACGACCCCTACACTTCCGGAAATCGGATTCTCATTGCACACCAACTATTGCGATCTCGGGTTTTGCTTAGCGGATGACCGCCGGCGCTTAGTGCTGATTTCCTGTGTGGATAACTTGCTCAAGGGCGCGGCCGGGCAAGCGGTGCAGAACCTCAATCTAATGCAAGGATGGCAGGAAGACGAGGGCCTGGCATGAAGATTGTGGTCAAAGTCGGCGGCGCCGCACTGGAAGACAAGGCGACTTTGCAGAAGTGCGCGCGAGCGGTGGTGGAGTTGGCCAACGACGGTCATTCGGTAGCGGTGGTGCATGGCGGTGGCAGTGCGCTGACCCGCACGTTACAGCTCCTCGGAAAAAAGAGCGATTTTGTGAATGGGCTTCGCATTACCGACGCCGAAACACGTGACGTCGCTCTGATGGTTCTGGCGGGAATTGTGAACAAGACCCTTGTAGCGGCCATTCTGGCCGCGGGAAAGGCGGCGATCGGACTTTCGGGCGCAGATGGTATGTCATTTCGTGCACGAAAAATGCAACATCCCCAGGGACAGGACCTGGGTTTCGTCGGAGAAATTTCTTCTGTCGAGCCGCGCTGGCTGGAGGCGATTTGGGCGCAAGGCGGCATTCCGGTGATCTCCTCGGTCGCGCTCGGCTCTGACGGGGAGTACTACAACATCAACGCCGACCAAATGGCCGCGGCCTGTGCCGTTGCCTGCAATGCGGACACGCTGATTTTCCTCACCGACGTTGCCGGCGTCAAAGACGCCAACGGCAGCGTGATTCCGTGGCTGGATATTAAGAAGGCGGCGTTGCTGGCGGAGGAGTCGGTTATTGCCGGCGGCATGTTGCCCAAACTTCAAGCCTGCGGTCAGGCCTTGAAAAAGGGCGTCTCGCGGGTGCGCATTCTGCCCGCGGCTCATGCCGAGGAGCTCCCCCTCTTCTATTTTACGAAGCTCGAATATGGGACGGAGATAACCGCGGTATGAATCTGACGTCGGTAATGCGCGCGGAAGAAAAGCTGTTGCTGCCAACCTATGACCGCCAGCGTGTTTTATTTTCTCGAGGCCGCGGTGTGTACTTGTGGGACTCGCGCGGGAAACGCTATTTGGACTTTCTGAGCGGGATTGGAGTAAACGCATTGGGCCATGCGCATCCCGCGATTACCGCAGCGATCAAGCGGCAAGCCAGCCGGCTCATTCACGTTTCCAATCTTTTTTTCCACGAATACCAGGCGGAGTTAGCCAAGCGGCTGACGAAAATCTCCGGCATGGAAAAGGCTTTTTTTTGCAACAGCGGAACCGAAGCTTGGGAAGGCGCCCTGAAACTGGCACGTGCCTTGGCGCGCGTTGAGAACAATAACGGACACAAGGCGAAGTGGCGTCTCCTGGCCTTGGAAAATTCCTTTCACGGCAGAACTTTTGGCTCGCTGGCTACCACCGGCCAGGTAAAGTATCGCCATCCTTTCGCCCCGCTGGTACCAGGGGTCGGCTTCGTAACTTTTAACGATGTCGACGATTTGAAGCGGCAGTTCGATGGCAGCGTGTGCGCGCTTTGCCTGGAGACAATCCAGGGCGAAGGGGGAATTCGACCGCTCAGCAAAGAGTTCCTTCAGCTGGCCCGGCAGTTGAGCGCACGTACTGGTGCGCTTTTGATTCTTGATGAAATTCAGTGCGGGCTGGGCCGGACAGGACGGTATTTCGCCTATCAGCATTACGGCATACAACCCGACGTTGTTACGGTTGCGAAACCTCTGGCCGCCGGGTTGCCTCTGGGAGCGATTCTCACGACCAATCGCGTCGCCGGCGGCATGCATCCCGGCATGCACGGAACGACCTTCGGTGGTGGTCCTCTGGCCTGTGCCGTTGCTATCGAGTTCTTGCGTGTGCTCGATCGCATGCTGCCCCAGGTCCGCCAGTTGGGAAACCATTTTCAAGCCAGACTCGAATGGCTGAGAGCGAAACATGGCTGCGTACGTGAAGTGCGCGGCATGGGACTGATGCTCGGAATGGAGGTGGATTCCGCTGAGACCGCCAGGCAAGTCGTGGCGCGATTGCTGAAAGAGGGGATTCTGATCAACCGTACGCAAGAGACCGTGCTCCGCTTTTTGCCTCCCTACATTATTCGGGAGCGGCACGTGGATCGAGTGGTGGGCGCGCTCGACCTTGCGCTGGCCTCCGTAGTCGCGAAGCCGAAACCGGCGGGCGTCGCCAGAAAGAGTTCACACAAAGGAGCCCACAAAACGTGAGCAGCCAGACTTTCAACATGACGCAGGTGGTGCAACCACCCGCAGCGGGCGTGTTTCCGTGCCGCGACCTGGTTTCCATTCGCGATCTTGGCCCGAGCGGCGTGGAAGCCATCTTTCAGCTTGCCGGCCTTATGAAGTCCCGGCCTTCGGATTTTCGCGGCGCGCTCGCAGGCAAGCAGATGGTCATGTTCTTCGAGAAAGCTTCCCTGCGCACCCGCCTGACGTTTGAAGCCGGGATGGCAAGCATGGGCGGCGCAACCTTTTTCGTCGATCAAACACGGGGACGGCTCGATGCGAGGGAAAAGCTAAGCGATATCGCTCATAACCTCGAGCGCTGGGTGGATGCCATCGTGCTCCGTACTTACTCCCACGCCACCGTCGAAGGCATGGCCGAGCACGCCTGCATTCCAGTGATTAATGCCCTCAGCGATCTGGAGCATCCCTGCCAGGCCCTGGCGGATTACTTCACTCTGCAGGAGCGGTTCGGCGATCTCAAGAACATTTGCCTGGCATACGTTGGGGACGGAAACAATGTGGCGCATTCCCTGCTACTCACAGCGGCGAGTCTCGGCTCTCGCATTCGTGTCGCTACGCCTTCAGGCTATGGCCCGGACCCACAAATCCTTGCCGGCGCGCGAGACATTGCGTCCCGGAGCGGCGCGAGCGTTGAGCTTCTCACCGATCCGCGAGAGGCGGTCTGCGGAGCCGACGCAGTCTATACTGACGCCTGGGTCAGCATGGGGCACGAACACCAGACCGCCGAGCGGGCGAAGATTTTTCCTCCTTACCAGGTGAATGAGGAACTTGTGGCCGAAGCCGCGCCCCATGCGGTTTTCATGCACTGCATGCCGGCGCATCGCGGGCTCGAGATCACCGATGGCGTCATGGATTCGATACGTTCTGTAGTTTTCGAGCAGGCGGAAAGTCGGCTGCATGTACAGAAGGCAATATTGTTGTTGTTACTTGGCGGGGGAGTGAGCCGGGCTCCGAGGAGCAGTCATGCCTGAGAAAGTAGTGCTTGCATATTCGGGCGGGTTGGACACCTCCATCATCATTCCCTGGTTGAAGGAGAACTATTCCTATGACGTGATCGCCTTCGTCGGCGACGTGGGCCAGGGGGATGATCTGGATGCGGTTGTGGAGAAGGCATACAAAACCGGAGCAAGCAAAGTCGTTGTCGAAGACCTTCGGGTGGAATTCCTCACGGGTTATGTATTTCCGGCCCTCAAGGCTGGTGCGGTGTACGAACACAAGTATCTGCTAGGAACCTCGCTGGCGCGGCCCGTCCTGGCCAAACATCAGGTCGAGGTGGCGTTGCGCGAGCACGCCTCTGCCCTGGCGCATGGATGCACGGGCAAAGGAAACGATCAAGTTCGGTTCGAATTGACGTATCAGGCGCTGGCGCCGGAACTGAAAGTGATCGCGCCCTGGCGGGAGTGGACGCTGAGGTCCCGTGAAGATTGTCTCGATTATGCAGAGAAGCACCGCATCCCGGTGGCGGCCAGCCGCGAGAAAATTCATAGTCGCGACAGAAATCTGTGGCATACCAGCCATGAAGGCGGCGAACTGGAGGATGTAGGCAATGCGCCCTTGCCGAGCACCTGGCAGCTCACGCGATCACCGCTGGACGCTGCGGATCGCGAAGAGCCGGTTGCGATCGGTTTCGAGAAAGGCGTCCCGGTTTCGGTGAATGGCATGAAGCTCGATCCAGTCGCGCTCGTGGAGCTCTTGAACGACATCGCCGCGCGCAATGCCATTGGCCGTGTGGACCTGGTAGAGAACCGCTTTGTGGGAATCAAATCGCGCGGATGCTATGAGACCCCGGGCGGAACTTTGCTGGTCACCGCGCATCGCGAGCTCGAGGCTCTCTGCCTGGAGCGCGAGCTTATGCACTTCAAACAGCAGGTGGCGCTGAAATATGCCGAGCTGGTTTATTTCGGATTGTGGTTTAGGCCGTTGCGGGAGGCGCTGGGCGCGTTTGTCGAAAGCACTCAAAAAAATATTACTGGGACGATCAAACTATCACTTTACAAGGGCAACATTTCGATCGTGAGCAGGGAATCCGAGAACTCCTTGTATCGGACCGATCTGTCGTCGTTCACCATGAGCGACGGCTTTAACCAGAAGGACGCCGAGGGCTTCATCCGCATTCTTGGCCTTCCTTCCCGATCTCGCGCGCGTACTCGCGAGGAGGTCGAGAAATGAAGATGTGGTCCGGCCGCTTCCGCCAGCCGCTCGATCCTGAGTTCGAGCGTTGGCAGCGGTCCTTCGAGTTCGACCGCCGGCTGCTGCGCGAGGAACTGGCTTGCAGTCGCGCTCACGCCCGCGCGCTCAAATCTGCTGGCATTCTGAGCTCATCGGAGCTGATCAGCATTCTGGAAGGCCTGGATCGCATCGAAAAAACCGCGAAGGAGTCGCCCTCGTTTCTCGATGATGAGGAAGCAGAGGACGTCCATCATTTTGTGGAGAAGCATCTGGTCGCGCTCATCGGTGAAACCGGATACAAGCTGCACAGTGGGCGCAGCCGCAATGAGCAGATCGCAACCGATCTGCGTCTGTACGTTCGGGCCGCCATTGATCAACTGCGAAGCGATCTATCGGGGTGGCTCGGCGTGCTCGTGGAGCGAGCTGAGCAGGCTGGAAATTCAGCCATGCCCGCGCATACCCATCTGCAACGTGCAGAGCCGGTTTTGGTTGCGCATTGGCTGTTGGCATATGTCGAGATGTTCTTGCGGGATGCCGACCGGCTCGCAGACTGCCGCAAGCGCGCAAATGTTTGTCCTCTAGGTTCGGGAGCGGTTGCCGGTACCACGCTGCCACTTGAGGGCCAAGCAATGGCCGACGAACTCGGTTTCGAGGGTCTCAACGCAAACAGCATCGATGCAACCAGTGATCGCGATTTCCTCCTGGAGTTCGTGAACGCCCTCTCAATGTTGGGGCTGCACCTGAGCCGCTGGGCCGAGGAGATGATTCTGTTTTCCACACAGGAGTTCGACTTCATCCGTCTGCCGCAAGCGTACTCAACCGGCAGCAGCGCCATGCCGCAAAAGGTGAATCCAGACATGCTGGAGCTTACGCGCGCAAAGTCCGCTCGCATCGTGGGAGACGCGACCTCGCTGCTGGTTGCGACTAAAGGTCTGCCGCTGGCCTACAACAAGGATTTACAAGAGACCCAGGAGCCACTGTTCGATGCCGCTGAAACCGCTCTCGCCTTGATTCCGCTGGTGACGAACTGGATGAAGGCAGTGGAGTTCAATCTCGAACGCATGCAGCAAGCCGCGCAATCGGGATTCATGAATGCCTGGGCGGCCGCGACATATTTGGTGAAGCGCGGAGTGCCTTTCCGTCTTGCGCACGAGACGATTGGCAAAGCTGTCCAGAGGTGTCTCGATCACAACTGCGAGTTGCTGGATCTCTCCCTAGACAACTTGCGCGAGTTGCATCCTGCCTTTGATCAGGATTTCTATTCCTGCCTCAAGCTGGAATCGGTGCTCGCCATTCATGACGTCCGGGGAGGCACTGCTCCCACCCGGGTACGGCACGCTCTCGCCGAAACGAAGAAACGCGTCGAGAATATCCGCGAGGAAATCCATGCGCACGCGTGAAGCGATTTTGCCCGATGCCGAGCGCATCCATGAATTGATTTCGGGTTACTCGGCAGATGGAACGCTGCTCCCACGCACGCTGGCAGAAATCTGCGAGAACGTGCGCGATTTCGTAGTGCTCGAGGACAGCGGGGGAATGGTGGGCTGCGGCGCGCTTCACCTTTACGGATCACACCTGGCCGAAATTCGCTCCATCACAGTAGATCCTTCCTGGCAGGGACAGGGAGGCGGCAAGCGGTTAGTCCGAGCATTGCTGGCGCAAGCAAAGAAGCATCAGGTCAGTTGCATTTGCCTCTTCACCCGCAAACCGGAGTTCTTTTCGCAACTCGGATTTGCCCTCGCTCAGCGCGAAGACCTGCCCGATAAAATCTACAAAGATTGCTGTGTCTGCCCTCGATTTCAGTGCTGCGATGAAGTTGCCATGGTGCGAGGCGAGTTGCCCAAATTCGCCATCCTTCCCGAGCCGACCGACTGGCTGGTGAAGCTGCAAGCATGAAGGAAGTGGTCCGCTCAGCCCATCTTCCGCGTGGGTTCAAATTCTCCGCTGTTTCCTGCGGTATCAAAGCCAGTGGTCGCCTTGATCTGGGGCTGGTCGAGGCCACCCCTGGAACAACCGCAACAGCGGTCTTTACCAGGAATCGAGTAGTTGCAGCGCCGGTAGAAGCCGGGCGCGCTGCTTTGGTTTCCAGCCGTGGACGGCTGCGTGCAGTCGTGGTCAACTCCGGGAACGCAAACTGCGCTACCGGCAAGCCGGGATTGCGAGCCTGCCAACGTATCTCTCGAGAACTGGCGGGGTTGTTACACGTACCCCAAGAGCAGGTCTTCCCTTCCTCCACCGGAATCATCGGGGTCCGGCTACCGGTTGAAAAGATTCTGGCGAAGTTACCGGCACTGAAGGATGCCGCCGAACCAGCCGGCATCGCAGCGTTTGCTCAAGCCATCATGACCACGGACACGCGCCCTAAACTGGCTTCAGCCTGCTTCCATGCTGGAAAACATGAAGTCAGGGTATTGGGCGTTGCTAAAGGGTCCGGCATGATTCATCCTCAAATGGCGACGATGCTGGTGTACCTTTTCACTGATGCTGCGGGCACCCCGAGTCAGCTGAAGCAGATTCTGCGCCGCGTGTGTGATGCGACATTCAACTGCATTTCTGTAGATGGCGACACTTCCACAAATGACACTGTGCTCTTGATGGCCAGCGGCCAGAGCGGAGCTAGACTTACCGATGCGCACACAACTGATAAATTCGAGAACTCAGTATGCGACGTTTGCCAAGACTTGTCCCAGCAGATCGTGTGTGACGGTGAGGGCGTACAACACGTCATCCACCTACACGTTACGCACGCTAAAACTCGCGAGGAAGCGCTGCGTATAGCGCGCGCAATCGCAAACTCCTGTTTGGTGAAAACCGCGTGGGCAGGGGCGGATCCAAATTGGGGCCGCATTCTGGCGGCGGTTGGATCATCAGGGATTCCCCTCGACCCCAACAGGATCAGCATCTGGATCGCCGATCAGATGGTATGCCGTGGCGGTGTAAGCTGTGACTTCGACGAAGAAAAGGCTCACCAGGCTCTCTCCGAACCGCGTTGTAAGCTTCAGATCGCATTACAGCGCGGCACCGCTTCTGCACAGTTCTTAGCAACCGACTTGACGGCCGACTACGTCCGTATTAACGCCGACTACTCCACCTAGCGGTCGGACGTTTATCGAGGCTGATAATAGTTTCCAGGAGGCGAATCTTCACAGCCTTTGTGCTCAGTTTGAACGCAAACGGTAGGCCGGAGAAAATGGCGTAGCATGGCCTGACACCGTTCCGCTTCGGCCACGCCCAAGACAGAGGAAACGGTAAAAACCTGTGCCGCCACCGTCCCCGGCCACAATCCTTATGATCATTGAGATCGGAATATTTGGTCAAATCTCGGGGAGGAGCTGGCTAGCGGCAGCTAAGGTGATTCCCCCACTAAATTACAGTAACATCCTGATGGCATTTCATAGCCCCGGCTTGTATCAATGGCTTAACCCCAACGCGAAGGAGACGGAAGGCGGGCACTGATTTACCTCCCCTTTTTAAATCAGTGTCCGCCCCTCCCTATTTTAGGGGTGTTCAGCGCGAAGCTCCCATCCCCTGCAAGTCTCTGAATCTTCAGGATAATCAACTGCTCAATCGGCCGGAGACAACACAGGCACCACGATGACCCCCTTCAGTTCGTCAAACGTCAGGGTCAGGGTCTCGGCGCAATGCCCGCACAACCAGAAATGCGCGATCTGCCTGGAACCCTTGTCGTGCCGGGGACTCTCGAAACCAGCCAGACTCCTGGACCTCACCTCGAACTGAAATAATCTGCCGTCCCGAAGATAGCGCAGCGGAACCGAACAGGCGGGATTGGCGCAACGAGAAACCATTGGACTCGGAAGGCTCCCGAGAGCGGCCATTGAAGAAAGTGGAAGAACCGATCTCTTTTCTATCTCAAGTCTCGGAAATTTCCTGATCAGGTAGTAGCTGTATTAGGGTCAACTTGAAAATGTAGTGCAGCGTCTCGCTCATTCCGCTGGAGCATAATATCCGGCTCTCGCGAGCACGCGGAAAGAGTGGATCAGGTTGGGGATCTTGCGCCGCTTAAAAATGATCTTGATCTTGTGCCATTTCCCGTCTTTCTTCGCCATCTCCGGGCGGTAGCCCAGCAGATATTGATTCCGTAACATCATGCCGACCGATTTTGCAGCATCGGAAAGATCCCTAGGGTCTTCGATCGTGAAGGTTGTGCCTCCCGTCACTTGGCTGACTTGCCGCAGCAGTTCCGGGCCGAGGAACTCTTCTTGGCTAGCGAAATACGTACTGTAGATGCCCACGCCATAGATCATCACATCGGCTTCCTTCACCAGAGAAACAACTTCGCGCTGGGTGTAGCGACTGTGGTTATCGCCCCCATCCGAGATGATTAACAGCGCCTTGCGTTGGTATCGAGCCCGCCGCATCTTGCTGATGCCCATGTAGATCGCATCCAGCAGCGCAGTTCGTCCCCTGGGGAAGGCATACACTAGCTTGCTTTGAATGTCCTCCGGTCTTTGAGTGAAATCCGCCACCTCTTCCGGCTTATCGGCAAACGTGATTAGAAAAAATTCATCTTGCTGGTTCGCGTTTTTCAGGAAATCCATAACCGCTTCATGAGCGCGTTCCACCTTGTCCTTCATACTGCCGCTGATATCCAGAATAATGCCCAGTGAGACTGGTGCATCTTCATTTGAAAAATAGCGGATCTGTTGCTGCTGCTTGCCTTCGAAGAGCTCGAAGTCATTCTTTCCAAGACCGCGAATGAGGCGGTTCATGCCGTCCAGAATGGTCACTGGAACTAGAACAAGATCGACGTTAACCTTCATCGGCTTGGTGCCGCTATCCAGTGCTCCCAGGCTTGTCGCTGCCAAAGCGGGTATAGGCTTCGCGGATCCAGGTTGGATGTGAACCTCATCCAGGCTGCTCTGAGCATTCGCGGCGGAACACATTCCGAAAATCGAAAAGACAAGAAGTAACCACTTGGAACATGTCGCTGGAGACCTCGGACTTATCTTCGCATTGGCCCTGCCGGGCGACATGGCTTTCTTGTAGACCTGTTGCGACGCATCGACAATCCCGTGGAAACCTTAATTCGTAACGAAAGTCATCCGAGTAAATTCCGTGAGCACCCCATGCGACAGAATGAAACTCAGGAAAATCGCTGGGGTGAATCGGGTATCTCCGATACAGGGTGGAAATACTTGCTCAAAACGTGAATTCTGTGTCCCTGGCGCCGGGGGCGGCGGCTAACTTGGCTGCAGTCTACTCACGCCGTGAAACGCTGTCTACGCCGGCACGCGAGGCGATCGCCACATCATCATTTGGCAAGTTCACATTCTGACTTGGGTGACCGCAACGCGGAGTTCGACTTGGCCGTGGTTCTCATGGTTCTCAAAA
>Ga0075424_100000161_pt1 | contig 44533 bp, 57 predicted proteins | sample SoiMethybrSBSTD3_FD_75301 | JGI IMG/M metagenome (GOLD analysis project Ga0075424, IMG submission 75301) | Bulk soil microbial communities from a Populus tree surrounding site in Tennessee, USA - Soil MetaG P. TD hybrid SBSTD3 | ecosystem: Environmental > Terrestrial > Soil > Tree plantation...
TTCCGTCCTCGGGCTACCAGCTGAGGCAGAGCCCGCCCGGCTTCCGCAGCCAGTGGCACTGCACGCCGAAGCCGCAGTGGGTGTTCATCCTCGGCGGCGAGATGGAGATCGGCACGCGCGAGGGCTCGCGCCTGTTCCGGCCGGGCGAGCACTTCTTCTCCGCCGATACGCTTCCCGAAGGCGCGACGTTCGACGAGCGCGTGCACGGCCACTGGAGCGCGCAGCGCGGCCCGCATCCTCTGGTCACGCTGTTCCTGAAGACCTAGACTTCCTTCCCGAGGGGAGGCAGCCATGAAGCGTCGCCGAGCGATTGCAACGGTCGTCAGCGCGGCAGTGTTCCTTCCGCGGCTGGCGTGGGCGCAGCCTCAGCAACGAACGTTTCGCGTCGGTCACCTGATTGCCGGCGCGCGCACTCCCGATGGCGCGCCGCCGCGGTCGCTGCGGGAGAGCTTGCGCGCGCTCGGCTACGTCGAAGGCAGGAACGTCGCATACGAGGCGCGGTTTGCGGAAGGCAGGACCGAACGGCTGCCCGGTCTTGCCGCGGAGCTCGTGGAGCTGAAGGTCGACGTGATCGTCTCGGGAGGCGGTGCCGCGACTGAAGCCGCGCGGCAAGCAACGAGGAGCATCCCGATTGTCATGGCGCCGGCCGCCGGCGATGCCGTCGCCACCGGCTGGATCGCGAGCCTCGCGCGGCCCGGCGGCAACGTCACCGGGCTCACCGACGAGTCGATCGACTTGAGCGCGAAGCGCATGCAACTTCTGCGCGAGGCGCTCCCGAGGGCGGCGCGCATCGCCGTCGTGTGGAACGAGAACGACCAGGGCATGACGCTGCGCTATCGCGAGATCGAGAAAGCGGCGCGGGCGCTCAAAATGGAAGTGCAGGCGATCGGCGTGCGCAGCGGCGACGACTTTCCGGCCGCCTTCTCCGCCATGGAGCACCGCCGGCCGGATGCTGTGTTCGTCGTTTCCGACGCGCTGACGGCCGGCAACCGGAAGAAGCTCATCGAGTTCGCCACCGCGAACCGGATTCCTTCGATGTACGAGCAGAGCGGCAACGTCCAGGACGGCGGACTGATGTCCTACGGCTACAGCTTCGACGATAGCTACCGCGTGGCGGCACGCTATGTCGATCAGATCCTGAAGGGCTCGCGGCCGGCCAACCTACCGGCCGAGCACCCGACAAGGTATTACCTGTTCGTCAACCTCAGGGCGGCAGCTGCGCTGGGCCTCCACCTGCCGACGCCACTCCTCCTGCGCGCCGACGAGGTCATCCAGTAGCGCTCACCCGGACCGCCTCAACATTTCCGTGACCGCGGCGATGACCAGGCCGGCGAGGCCGCCGACCAGCGTGCCGTTGATTCGGATGTACTGCAGGTCGGGGCCGATGTGGCGCTCGAGCTCCGCCACCAGGCGCTCCTCCTGCCAGCCGCGCACCTGATCCTCGATGAAGCGGCCGATCTTGGCGCGGTGCTCCTCGACCAGGGCCGGCGCGGCGCGCAGGATCTGCTCGTCGATCCACGCCTGCAGCTCGCGGTCGGCGCGCAGCGTATTGCCGATCGCCTCCAGCATCGCCGTGACGCGCTGGTGCAGCGACGCCGGGCTGCGGTCGAGGTCGGCGGCGAGCCACGCGCGCAGCTCGTCCCACAGCCCGCCCAGGTAGCGCTCCAGCGCCTCGCTCGCCAGCACTTCGTCGCGCAGCCGGTGGACCTTTCTGCGCAATGCGTCATCCGACTTGAGCCTGTGGAGGAAGTCCGCCACGTACGAATCGAACCGCTTGCGCAGCTCGTGCTCCTTGTCGTGGCGCACCTCCGAGATCTTCTTCACCGCCAGCTCGACGATCTTCAGCGCGGCGCGCTCGTCGAGATTGAGCTGGAAGAAGTCGGAGAAGCGCTTGAGGAGCGGCGCGGCCCTCGCCACCTCGCCGGCGATCCAGGCCTGCGTGTCCTCGCGCGCGAGCAGGTCGTCGAGCGCGCCGAGCGCGCCCTCGAGCAGCGCGTGGTGCCGCTGGTTCTCGGTCAGGACGTCGAGGAGCTGCGCCGCCGCGCCGGCGACGTCGGCCTTGCGCAGGCGGCGCGCCACCGCGTCCTGCAGGAAGCGCCGGGCGCGCTCGTCGTCGAGCGCATTCAGCACGTAGGAGACGAAGCGCGTGGCGTACGTCGCGACCGCCTCGGCGTTCTCCAGCCTGAGGAGCCAGTGGTAGAGCGTGCGCGCGGGCCGGAAGTCGCGGATGCGCTGCACCACCGCCGCCGAGGTGAGGAAGTTCGACTCGATGAACTGCGAGATGCCGGTCGCGATCCGCTCGCGGTTGTGCGGGATGATCGCGGTGTGAGGGATGAAGCGCAGGCCGAGCGGGTGGTGGAAGAGGGCGGTGACCGCGAACCAGTCGGCGATCGCGCCCACCATCGACGCTTCGGCGGTGGTGCTGACCCAGGCGAGCCACGGATAGCGCGGCTCGAAGACCTGGGCGAGCGCATAGACGAGCGCCGCGCTCAGGAGCAGGCTCGTCGCCCACCACTTCATGCGGCGCAGCCGCTGGTCGCGCGGGTCGGGGTTACCCATAAAAGAAAAACGGGCCGGCCGGCCCGTTTTTCACGACACCAATGGCGAAACTACCTCGAGGTCGAGCCGGTCCCGGCCTCGCGCTCGCGCTTCTGCTCCGCCTTGTACTCCTTGTTCTTCTGCAGGGTGTCGGTGATCTTCTCCTTGGCGGTATGCGCGTCCTTCTTGGTCATCGCGTCCAGGTACTCGGCGCGCGAGAGCTTGCCGTCGTGGTTGTGGTCGTGCTTGTCGAAGTTCTTGCGCAGCTCGGCGTTGCCCATCGCCTCGGTGCGCGAGAGCGAGCCGTCCTTGTCCTTGTCCAGGGCGGCGAAGCCCGGGTCGTTCTTGTCCTTGCCGACCTTGTCCTCGGCGTACGCGGCGCCGACGGCCAGCGCGAGCGCGGCGGCGACCAGGAAAAACAGTGATTGGGAAAGCTTCATGGCAGCCTCACGGAAATGGGGTCGCTGACTATGCGGCCGGCCCGCGCGAGCGGCAATGCGCCGTTGGGATTAGTGTAGTCTCCGCCCGACAAAGCGATGGCGACGCTCCCCCCGCAAGCCGCGACCCGCCGGCCGATCAGCCTCAAGGTCTACAGCATCACCCTGAGCCTGCTCGTGCTGATGGTGCTGGTGACCGCGCTTTCGGCGCGCAACCTGCGCGTGCTCAACAACGAGGTGGCGGCGCTCTCCACCTACTACATCCCGCTCGACCAGCAGGCGGGAAGCGTCGAGACGCTGGTGCGCCAGCAGATCGTGCACGTCGAGCGGATCCTGCTCCTGCTGCAGGCCGCGAAGCCCGACCGCGCGGCGATCGAGGAGGAGAAGAAGCTCTTCGACCAGCGCGGCATCAACGCCGACCAGGTGATCGATTCGAGCGACAAGCTGATCGACCAGGCGCTCGCCGACGGCGAGATCACCGTCGACCGCGTCGCGCTCACCCTGCTGCGCCAGCAGCTGCCCGATATCCAGGCCGCGCGCCAGGACCTGCACGCCACCTTCGGCCAGTTCCTCACCGAGGCGACCGAGGGCAACCCGCGCTCGGTGCGCGTCGTGCACCAGGCGCTCAGCAAGCAGAAGGAGGACATCAACCGCCGCCTGGAGAAGGTGATCCTCACGCTCGAGCGCACCACGCAGCAGGCGGCCGACCGCGCGCAGGCCGAGGAAGGCAGGGCGATCCGCCTCAACTGGGGCATCACCGCCATCGCCACGCTGCTCGGCCTGGTGCTCGCCGCGGTGGTCACGCGCAAGCTGGTCGAGCCGGTGCGGCGCCTGCTCACGGGCACGCGCGCGGTGGAGGGCGGCGACCTTTCGGTGCAGGTCCTCGCCAACTCGGCCGACGAGATCGCCACCCTCACCCAGTCGTTCAACAACATGGTGGCCGGCCTGCGCGAGAAGGAGCGAATCAAGGACACCTTCGGCAAGTACGTCGACCCGAGGATCGTGCAGGGGCTGCTCGAGAACCGCCTCGACGCGAGCGGCGGCCAGAAGAAGCACATGAGCGTGTTCTTCTCCGACCTGGTCGGCTTCACGTCGCTCTGCGAGCACCTCACGCCCGACGGCGTGGTGCGCCTGCTCAACCGGTACTTCTCGCTGATGTCCGAGCCGATCCGCGTGCAGCAGGGCATCCTCGACAAGTTCATCGGCGACGCGATCATGGCCTATTGGGGGCCGCCCTTCACCGGCGAGACCGAGCACGCGGCGCTCGCCTGCCTCACCGCGCTCGAGCAGCGCGGGCGCCTCGAGCAGTTCCGCGCCATGCTCCCCGACCTGATGGGGCTGAGGAAGGGCCTGCCGCACATCAGCGTGCGCGTCGGCATCGCGACCGGCGATGTCACCGTCGGCAACATCGGCTCCGAGCAGGCGAGGGGCTTCACCGTGATCGGCGACACGGTCAACCTCGCCTCGCGCCTGGAGGGCGCGAACAAGGAGTACGGCACCGGCATCCTGATCAGCGAGGAAACGCGCCGCCTTGCGGGCGAGGCGATCGAGGCGCGCGAGATCGATTCCGTGCGCGTGGTGGGAAAGAGCGAGCCGGTGCGGATCTACGAGCTGCTGGGGCGCAAAGGCGAGGCGGACGCGGCGCTCATCAGCGGCTACGAAGCCGCGCTTTCAGCCTACCGAAAGGCCGACTGGGACACGGCCGAAGCGGGCTTCAGGAGATTGAACGGCGATGCGCCGGCGCAGGTGATGCTCGCGCGCATCGCGCACTGGCGCGCCAACTCCGCCGCCCGTCCCGCCGACGGGGTCTGGGACCTTACAAAGAAGTAACCGGCTCGTCGTGGCTACAGGGGCAGCCTTCGGCGAAGGTCTTGTCGCAGCAGACGATCTTGCCGGCGCGGCAGCCGCAGATGCCCTTGTTGGCCTTGCAGCAGGCGCTGCCCTGGGCGAGCGTAGCGCCCAGGCAGGTGGCGACGTCGGTATCGCCGGCCGCGCCGACCGAGAACAGCGCGAGCGCGGATAGGAGCGAAACGAAAAAGAGCGATCTCATGGCCGCTATGGTAACGGCCAGGACCGCTCTTCGTTGACGTCTCTGATGCGGTTTTACACCAGCGGCGGCGAGCCCGGCCCGCGGCGGCCCCGCCAGCCCATCACCAGCGAGACCACAAAAGCCAGGAGGAACAGGAAAAACAGCACTTTTGCGATTCCCGCAGCCGCGCCGGCGAGCCCCGCGAAGCCGAAGACCGCCGCCACGATCGCGACGATGAAGAACCCAATTGCCCAGCTAAGCATGCGAACCTCCAAGGGTTTCGGCAGAACAACCCCTGGGGGTGCAATCGGCGTGCCGGTCAGTGGGGCTCGCCCTCGGGCCCATCGGGCTCGTCGGGCAGCTCATCGGCGTCCACGACCGGGCGGCCGTGCGCCGGCCCCAGGCCAAAGTCGCGCTGCTCGTCCTTGGTGAGGGGGCTCAGGGGCCCGAGCCACTGCAGGTGGCGCGAAAGCCGCGCCACGCGCTCCGCCGACTCGGCGCCGGTGTGCTCGGGGCTGAAGGCGCTGCCGCTCGGCGCGCGGGTGCTGCGCTCGGGGACGGTCGAGATGATGCGGGACACCACAGCTCGGTTCATCCGGGCCTCCTCCTTGTTCCCACCTGCGAGATCCGAGCCTAGCCGCGGCGCGGCACCCGTCCAAGCGCCGAATGCCGCGATCGGCTGGAACCGAAACGCTACGCCGTGTCGCGGGATTTCGGCAGGCTCGGAGCGGAAATTGCTCACAGTTCTCCGCATGCGTTTGTTTTCTATCGGGGCGCTCGCTTTTTTTTGCTCCGCAGTATCGGCGCAGACGCCCGGCGCGGGCGACATCCGCCCGGTGCCGCCTTCGTCCGAGCCTTCGGAACAGAAGGAGAAATTACCGAAGCCGGCGACGGATTCCGACCGTGCGCTCGCGCGCTGCCAGGCGCTCGCCGCAGAGCAGCGCGACGAGTGCCTGCGCAAGGAGCGCGAGCGCTCGGCCGCGTCCGGCGCCGAGCGCGCGTCCGAGCCGGCCACGGCGCCGCCGCCCCAAAACCCCCGCTGACTCAAAGGAGAGAGCCATGAGAATCCCTGTCGTCCTCGCCACCGTGTCCTTGGCCAGCCTGCTCGCCGCGTGCTCCGCCTACGAGGCCCAGGCTCCAAGCACCAGCGCGCCGGCGAGGGCAAAGCTCGCCACCACGGACATGCCTTTCCGCCCCGGCGTCGGCACGGTAACCGCGGCGACGCGCTCGTCCGCCGCGCCCTATCGCCTGGTGATCACCATGAACGACGGCTCGACCCAGGTGATCGACACCGACGCGCCGGACATCGCCGTGGGCTCGCGCGTCGAGCTCACGCCCGACCGCGTCATCCGCAAGCTCTAGCGTTTCTTCTTCGCGGTTCTTTTCGGCCCCTTCGGCTTGCGCGCCGCGGGGGCCGCCGGCTTCCACAGGCCGTTCATGCGGCCCTCGGGGTCGGTGAAGAGCGAGAGCCAGCCCATGCCGGGGACCGCCTGCTCCTCGACGTGGATGCGGCCGCCGGCCGCGACGATCTTCTTGCGGTAGGCGGCGAGGTCGTCGACCGCGACGTAGAACAGCATGTTGCCGGGCCACGGCCCCTCGCGGTCGGGCTGCACGATGCCGCCGTTGATGCCGAGCTTGCTGCCGGTCTCGACCAGGCGGTAGTTGACCTCCGGCCGGTGCTGCACCTTCCAGCCGAAGATCTTCGCGTAGAAGTCGGCGACCTTCGCCGGCTCCTTGGACATGAACTCCCAGTGCACCACGGGCTGGCCCATCAGAATGCCCTTCCGTTGAATTGCTTGCGGGGAAACTTCGCCAGGTCGAATTCTTCCAGCGTGCGCGCATTGATCGCCGCCATCGCGTTGCCCTTCGGGTCGTTGGCGAACGCGAACGGATGGATGCCGCAGCGCTTGCAGAACTGGTGGCGGATGCCGTGCTTGTTGAACTCGTAGCTCGCGAGCTTCGCCTCCGGCGTCTTCAGCCGGAACTGCTCGCGCGGGATGAACCAAGGAGCGAGCCCTTGCGCGAGCAGATCGAGCAGCCGCCGGTATGTTTCACGAGCTCAGCGCTGCTGCGGGACCATCACCATCCAGCCGACGCCGAAGCGGTCGGTGACCATGCCGAACGCGGGCGAGAAGAAGGTCTTGGCGAGGGGCTGCTTTACCTCGCCGCCCTCGGCGAGCGCATTGAACTTGCGTTTGGCGTCCGCCTCGGTCGCGGCAGTGACGGAGAGCGAAAACCCCTGGAAGCTCGGCTTGCCGGAGCAGAAGCCGTCGGAGGCCATCACGCGCGCGCCTTCGACGGTGAACGAGGCGTGCATGATCTTCTCTGGCGGCGCCTTCATGCCGGGCGGCGGCGGCTCGGGGCTTTCCTTGTTGCGCATCATCATCTCGACCTTGGCGCCGAGCGCCTTCTTGTAGAACTCGAGCGCCTCCTCGGCGCGGCCTTCGAAAAACAGATACGGCTCGACTTGCATGGGGTTTCCTTTCTAGAGATCGACCATCACCTTGAAGCCGCCGAAGAACATGCGCTTGCCGTCGAACGGGAATTTCTTCGGATCCATCATCTTCGCGACGCGCGGGTCCGCCATCGCCTTCCTGTTGACGCGGTCGCGGTGCGCGCGGTTCTTGTAGGTGGCGAACGAGAGCCACACCACCTCGCCGGGCTTGAGCTTCACCGCCTGCGGGAACGACGTCACCTTGCCCGGCTTCACGTCGTCGCCCATCGTCTCGGTGTAGGAGAGCGCGCCGTGGTCGCGCCAGACGCGGCCCATCTTGCGGGCCACCGCCTTGTACTTCGCGACGTTCCTCTTCGGCACGGGGACTACGAAGCCATCGACGTATGCCATTGCTGTCTCCTGGGAAAGGGCGGAAAGGCGAGCGCGATCGCCACGGCGCCGAGGCCGATCGCGCCCGAGTAGACGTACATCCACTTGTACGCGCCGAAGTTGTCGAAGATCCAGCCGCCGATGGCGGGCCCCGCCGCCATGCCGAGGCTCGACACCATCGCGGCGGCGCCGAACACCGCGCCGAGGATGCGCTGGCCGAAGTACTCGCGCGCGAGCACCGCGTAGAGCGGCATCACGCCGCCGTAGGCGAAGCCGAAGGTCGCGGCGACGGCGTAGAACTCGCCGAGGCGCGAGGGGAGGATGAACAGGAACGCGGCCACGGCCTGGATGAGAAGGCCCGCGATCAGCACGCGCTTCACGCCGAGCCGGTCGGCCGCCACGCCGAGCGCCAGGCGCCCGCCTAGCCCGGCAAGCCCTTCGACGCTGTAGATCGTCACCGCCGCGAGCGGCGCGAGGCCGCAGGTCATGGCGTAGGTGACCGTGTGGAAGATCGGCCCGGCATGCGCGGCGCAGCAGGCGAAGAAGGTGAGCGCGAGCACGATGAAAGGGAAAGACACGAAGGCGTCGCGGAGGTTCATCGGTTTCTGCCCGCCTGCTTCTCTTGCCGGCCCTTGACCCGCCGGAGCCGGTGGCGGCCTGCGGACGAAGAGCGCCGCGGGAACGAGCGTTGCCCAGACCAGCAAGGCGATGACCCCCTGCGCCGCGCGCCAGTCCATCTGCGTAATGAGCCACGCGGCGAAGGGCGACATCGTCATCGGCGCGACGCCGACGCCGACCGACACCAGCGACACCGCGAGCCCGCGATGCCCGCTGATCCAGCCCATCACCGCGGCGATCATCGGCGAGAAGAAGCTGCCGACGGCGATGCCGACCAGCAGGCCGAACGAGAGCTGGAAGGCGAGCGCGCTCTCGGCGCGGCTGGCGAGGAAAAGCCCCAGGCCCAGCAGCACCGCGCCGGCCAGGACCACCGGCCGCGGCCCGATCCGGTCGCTGAGCGCGCCCCAGCCGAAGCCCGCCGCGCCCATCGCCAGGAAGTTGAGCGTCATGGCGGCCGACACCGCGGTGTGCGACCAGCCGGTCGACTGCGTGATCGGCTGCAGGAACACCGCGAGCGAGAACATCGCGCCGGCCGCGATGCAGGTCATGAAGGCGCCCAGCGCCACCATTACCCACCCGTAGCGAGGCTCGCTCATTTCAGGAATTCCGCCAGCTTCTCGAGCGTGCCGCTCCAGCCGCGCTTGTGGTTGTCGCGCACTGTCTCGTCGTGGAACTGCTCGTGGCGGAAGTCGAGCTCGGTCCCGCTGCCCGCCGCCTTGAACACGATCGTCACCACCGAGACCCGCTCCGGCGTCGAGCGCGGCCAGGTCCAGGTGAACGACAGCCTGCGGTTGGGCACTACCTCCTTGTATTCGCCCGCCGCCTCGTGCGCGTTGCCGTCGGCGCCGCCGAACACGATGCGATACCGGCCGCCGACGCGCACGTCGAGCTCGGCCAGCGAAACCGGCTCGTTGGCGGGGCCGAACCAGCGCTTTATCGCTTCCGGGTCGGTCCACGCCCGCCAGAGCTTCTCCGGCGAGACCGGGTAGCGGCGGCGGAGGTTGAGGAAGGGCTTCTCGGAGACTTTTTCCATGCTTGCAGCTCCTCTTGCTGGTAAAGGTAGCGGCCGAGCGCGTCGAGCCGCTCGGTCCAGAATTTTTCGTAGCGCGACATCCACGCCGCGGCGGCCTGCATCGGCTGCGCCGACAGCTCGCAGCTCACCACCCGCCCTTCCTTGGAGCGCGCGATCAGCCCGGCCGCCTCGAGCACCGCCAGGTGCTTCATGAAGCCGGGCAGCGACATGTCGTGCGCCGCGGCGAGCTCGCTCACCTGCGAGCCGCCGCCGGCGAGCTCGTCGAGCACCTGGCGCCGCGTGCGGTCGGCGAGCGCGGCGAATACGCTGTCGAGCGCGTCGTCCGAATACTTAACCATTAGGTTTAGTATCTACGCGCGCTGCGCCGCTGTCAAGCCCGCCAGGAAAACCCGCAACTCCTCCCGACGCGCCTCGCTGACCCCGACAGCGAGCGGCACCGTCTTCAGCGCCATCGCGCAATAGGAGCGCGCGAGCTCGGCGTCCAGCGCTTCGAGCGCCGCCACGTGGCGCTTGATCGTCTCCAGGTCACCGCGTGCCACCGATCCCGCCATCGCCCGCGCCGGGTCCGAGTGCGCCACCGCCTCGCTCGCGCCCCTCAGGAGCGAAACCAGGGCCGGCAGCGCATCCTCGGGCGCGATGCCGATGCGCCGCCAGATCTCCACGCCCTCGGCGAGCAGCCCGCAGGCGAACGGTGCCGCGTAGTGCGCGCCCGCGTGGTACGCGGCTCTCGCGCCCGGCGGAATCACCAGCACGCGCGCGCCCAGCGCTTTGACCATCTGCTTCAGCTGCGAAAGCAGCGGCTCGGAAGCCTCGAGCGCGATCGCGCTGCCCGCGATGTTGCGCGCGGCCACCTCGGGATCGGCGAACATCACCAGCGGATGGAAGCCACCGGCGCGAGGCGCTTTTTCCAGGACAAAAAGCTCGGCGGCGCCGGAGCAATGCACCACCGACTGGTTTTTCCAGCGAATGCCTGCGCAGGCGGCCGCGATGGCATCGTCGGGGACGGTGAGGAAGACGACGTCGGAGGCATCGGCGACCCGCTGCGCATCGCCGCGCGAGCGGCTGGCGAGCCCGCTGATCGGGTAGCCGGCGCGAGAGAGGGCGAGCGAGAGGCCCTTGCCGACGCGCCCTGCCCCGATGAAGCCCACGCGGGGTAACCCGCTCGTGGACGATTCAGTCGCGATACGAGCGGTCCTGCCGGTCGAGCGCGCGCAAGAGCGCGGGCCACTCGAGCAGGCCGTAGCCGCTGCCCGCTTTCTGCGCGCCGGGCCTGACGTTCGGGTTGGTGGCGGCCTCGTTGTCGAGCGTGATCTCGGTGCCCGAGAGCGCGTCGGCGGTAAGCTCGACCACTTCCCGCGGCGCGCGATGCAGCGGCCGCTCGCAGGAGAGGATCTGCACCTGGATGCGGCACGCCTGCTCGAGCCAGTAGATCAGGTTGAACGCCTGCGGGATGCTCGGCGCGCACACCAGGAGCCCGTGGTTCCTGAGGATCATCGCGCTCTTGTCGCCCAGGTGCGCGACCAGGCGCCCCTTCTCGCCGCGGTTGAAGGCGGGACCTTCATAGTCGTGGTAGGCGACATGGCCGTGGAAGCGCATCGCCGTCTGCGAGAGCGGCAGCAGGCCCTCTTCGAGCGCCGACACGGCGATGCCCGCCGCGGTGTGGGTGTGGATCACGCACTGCGCGTCCTCGCGCGCCTCGTGCACCGCGCTGTGGATGATGTAGCCGGCGGCGTTCACCGAGTAGGGGTGCTCGGCCTTGTCGATCACGTTGCCGGCGAGGTCGACCTTGATCAGGCTCGAGGCGGTGACTTCCTCGTAGAGCATGCCGTAGGCGTTGATGAGGATGTGGTGCTCCGGCCCCGGCACCCGCGCGGTGATGTGGTTGTAGATGAGGTCGGTCATCCCGTAGCGCGCCACCAGCCGGTAGCACGCCGCGAGATTGACGCGCAGCTCCCACTCGGCCGCGCCGACGCGCTCGCGGACCGAGCGCGCCGCGGGCTGGTTCACGGCTTCTTGGCCGCCGGCGCCGCCTGCTGCGGCCAGTAGTAGTTCGCGGCGAACGAGTACGGCGGGAACATGTAGCGCTTGGCCGGCACCACCTTCGACGCGTAGGCGCGCTGCGACTCGTAGACCTTCTTGAAGGTCGGGCTCTTCGCCGAGTTCTCCGCCGCGACCTGGTCCCAGGCCTTGAGCGAGGCGATCAGGATGTCGGGCGGCGTGCGCCGGATCTGCACGTTGTGCTTCTTCACCAGCTCCTCGATGGCGTCGGCATTGTCCTTCTGCCACTTGGTGAGCCAGGTGATGAAGGTGTCCTTCACCGCCGCGTTGACCGCCTCCTGCTGCGCCGGCGTGAAGCTCTTCCACACGTCGAGGTTGAAGCCGAGCTCGCCGACCGAGTTGTTCTCGTGCATGCCCGGCGTGTAGTGGTACTTGAACACGCTGTGCAGGCCCAGGCGCAGGTCTTCCACGCCGCCGACCCATTCGGCGCAGTCGATCACGCCGCGCTGCGCCGCCGGCACGATCTCGCCGCCCGCCATGTTGACCACGCTCATGCCCATCTTCGAGTAGACCTCGGCGTTCAAGCCGGTCTGGCGGCACTTGAGGCCCTTGATGTCGGCGACGCTGCGCAGCGGCTTCTTGAACCAGCCGAAGGCCTGCGGGCTCGACGGGTGCGCCGGCCAGACGATCACGTTGAGCTTCAGGTCGTTCTGGTAGAACTCGCGCCACATCTCGAGGCCGCCGCCGACGTAGAGCCAGCCCAGCCAGTCCATGTGGTCCATGCCGAAGGGGCCTCCCGGCGGCCCGGCGAAGAGCGCCGCCGCGGGATTCTTGCCGACCCAGTAGTACGAGATGGAGTGCCAGCCGTCGATCACTTTCTTGTTGGTCGCGTCGAGCACCTCGAAGGGCGGCACGACCTGCCCGCCGGGCATCGCGTCGATCTTGATCGCGCCCTGCGTGAGCTTGTCCAGCCGCTCGCCGAACATCTTGAAGTGCTCCTGCAGCGTGTTGCTCGCCGGCCAGCTCGACTGCATCTTGATCGACCTGCTCGCCGGGGCCTGCGCGTGCGCGGCAACGGCGAATGCCGCGGCGGCCGCCGCGGCGACGATGTGCGATTTCATTTGGACTCCTCCCGTGTGGTCCGGGAACGCTACGCCTGGCGCTTGGCGGGTGTCAACCGGCGCCGGCCGAGCAGCGCCAGCGTCGCGCCGAGGATGCCCTTGGGCATGTAGATGATGAAGAGCACCAGCATCACGCCGTACACGGTGCTGTCGAGCGCGGGGTAGCGGTTGCCGAACCACAGGCGCAGCCCTTCGGCGAGGAGCAGCGTGAACGCGGCGCCGACCGTGGGCCCGAGCATGACGAACATGCCGCCGGCGATGGCGCCGAACACCATCTGCAGGCTGATGGCGATGCCCGAGACCGTGTCCGGGTTCACGTAGAGCTGGTACTGGGCGTAGAGAATGCCGCCGGCGCAGGTCATCAGCGCCGAGATCAGGGTGACGCGCAGCTTGGCGCGCGTGACGTGGATGCCGATCGAGGCGGCGGCCTCCTCCTCCTCTGACACGGCCTGCAGCGCGAGCCGCCCCATGCTGCGCTCGACGGCGCGCCACACCCAGAGCCCGCCGAGCCAGAAGGCGGCGACGATCACGAGCCAGGTCTCCTTGGAGGCGAACTGCACCGCGGCGATGCCGGGTGCGGCGCCGGGCGTCGCGCCGAGCGAGCCGCCGGTGTAGTCGCGCAGGGCGATGATGACCAGCCGCGTCACCTCCGAGAGGGCGAGCGTCACCAGCGCGAAGTAGTGGCCGACGATGCGAAAGCGGAAGCACGGATAGCCGATCAGGAGGGCTACGAGCGCGCTCGCGGCGAGCGCGACCAGGCCGCCGATCCACGGCGAGACGCCGAAGTGGTTCCACAGCATCATCACCGAATAGGCGCCGATGCCCATGAACGCGCCATGCCCGAAGCTGACCAGCCCGACGCGCCCCATCAGCGACCAGCTGGTGTAGATGTAGCCCCACAGCAGCACCAGGATCGCGAGGTGCAGCGGATAGTTCACCTGCTGAAGATCCCGCGGGGACGCAGGAACATCACGCCGATGAAGAACACGAAGGCGATGACGTAGCCCCACTCGAGGTGGAAGAAGAACCCGCCTACCGCGATGAACTGCGCGAAGATGAACGCGGCGACGAAGCCGCCGAGCATGTTGCCCAGGCCGCCGAGCACGCAGATCAGGAAGGTGATCGGCCCGAAGGAGAGCCCGATCGCCGGATGGATGTCGTATTGCAGGACGAGCAGGCACGCGGCGAGGCCGGCGAGCCCGCCGCCCAGGGCCGAGGTGATGGAGAAGATGCGCGCGGGATTGACTCCCATCAGCGGCATCACGGCGCGGTCCTGGCTGATCGCGCGGATCGCGGTGCCGAGGTAGCTGCGGTTCAGGAAGAGGTAGAGGCCCAGCGCGCCGGCGAGCGCCACGGCGAAGGCGAGCAGGCGCGCCGCCGAGAACGACAGCTCGCCCAGCCTGACCGCCGGCAGCGTGACGCCCAGGTTCTTGAAATCGATGCCGAAGGCGAGCGTCGCCGCCGCCTGCAGGAAGAAGAGCACGCCGCCGGTGACGAGCAGCTGGTTGATCGGCTCGGCGGAGAGCACCGGGCGGATCACGAACTGGTGCAGCAGCCAGCCGAGCAACGCGACCAGCGCGATGGCGGCGAGCATGGCAAGAAGCAAAGGCCAGTGGAACTGCACGTGCAGGTAGTACACGGCGTACATGCCGCACATGATCAGCTCGGCGTAGCAGATCCAGACCACGTCGATCACGCCGAAGATCAGGTTCAGGCCGAGCGAGAGCAGCGCGAGCAGGCCGCCGAGCAGGAGCCCGTTGAGCACCGCCTCGAGCAGGAAGACGTCGAAGATGTCGCTCATATTCCCAGGTACGCCTTCTGGATCTCGGGCGCCGCCAGCAGCTCGGCCGAGGCGCCGCTTTGCACGATGCGCCCCGCGTCGAGCAGGTAGGCGCGGCCGACGACCTTCAGCACCTGGCGGATGTTCTGCTCGACGATCAGCACGGTGTAGCCCTGAGCGCAGATGCGCCGCACCAGGGCGAAGATCGACTGCACCACCACCGGCGCGAGCCCGGCCGAGGGCTCGTCCAGGAGCAGCAGCTTCGGCGAGGACATGAGCGCCCGCCCGATCGCGCACATCTGCTGCTCCCCGCCCGAGAGCGTGCCCGCGGCCTGCCTGCGCTTTTCCTTCAGCCTCGGGAAAAGCCCGTAGACCATCTCGCGCTTCTCCGCGAAATCCCGCCGCGAGACAAAGGCGCCCATGCGCAGGTTTTCCTCGGCGCTGAGCCGCGGGAAAAGGCGCCGGTTCTCGGGCACGTGGGCGATGCCGCGCGCCACCACCTCGTGCGGCGCCACGCCGAGCAGGCTCCTGCCCTGGAACGAGATCCCGCCTTGGGTCGGCTCGACCAGCTTGGAGATGAGGCGCAGCAGCGTGGTCTTGCCGGCGCCGTTCGGGCCGATGACCGCAACCGATTCGCCCGCCTTCACCTCGAGGCTGACGTCGAACAGCGCCTGGAAGCCGGCGTAGCCGGCGCAGACATTCTCAAGCGAAAGCATCGGCGCCGAGATACACCTCGATGACTTTCGGGTCGCGCGACACCTCGGCGGGCTTGCCGCGCGCGATGACCTCGCCGTGGTCGAGCACCACGCAGCGGTCGACCACGCGCATCAGCACGCCCATGATGTGCTCGACCCAGACGATGGTGATGCCGCGCCGCGCGCGGATCGCCGAGAGCATGTCGGCCGCCTGCTCCATCTCGGCGTGGTCGAGGCCGCCGAGCGACTCGTCGGCGAGCAGCAGCTTCGGCTGGATCGCGAGCGCGCGCGCGAGCTCGAGCTTCTTCAGGCCCGCCGCGCCGAGATTTCCGATGTCGCGCGTCTTCAAGGCGACGAGCTCGAGGCATTCCTCGGCCACGGCAAAGGATTCCTGGCGCGACAGCTTCCGGTTCTGGCCGTAGTAGGCGGCGAGCGCCACGTTCTCCAGCACCGAGAGCTTGCGGAACGGCTTGGGGATCTGGTGCGTGCGGCCGATGCCGGCGTGCGCCACGCGGTAGGCGGGCAGGCCGGCGATCTCCTCGCCGAGGAAGCGCACCGACCCCGCGCTCGGGCGCAGCGCGCCGGCGATCAGGTTGAAGGTGGTGCTCTTGCCCGAGCCGTTCGGGCCGATCAGGCCGAGGATCTCGCCCTCGGCCACCTCGAAGGAGACATTCTTGACGGCGAGGAAGCCGTCGAAGCTCTTCGTCAGCCCCTGGACGCTGAGCACCTTTCAGGGTGCGAAGGCGTGGCCCTTCGGGAACGGCAGCACCGGGTCGGCCCCGATTTCCTTCGGCCATACGATATGACCCCTGCCGCCGGTGAACTGGATGACGACCGGGAAGGCGCGCTCGTTCTGGCCGGCGAGCGGGCTGCCCGGCGGGTAGAACTTCACGCCGTAGCCCTGCAGCGTGCCGCCCACCGGGATGTCGGTCTCGAGCGCGGCCTTCCTGAGCGACTCGGCGTCGAAGCCGCCGTACTTCTTGATCGCGCGCGGCAGCACGTCGGTGAGCAGGATCCAGGTGTTGTTGAAGCCCATCGAGACGTGCGGCGGCAGCTCGCCCGGGCCTTTCACGGCCTGGTAGCGCTTCACCATCTCCTGCGTCATGTCCCACACGCCCGGCTTGAGCGTCTTCGGGTCGAGGAGCTGCGCCGCCGCCGGGTCGATGGTATGGAAGCCTTCGACGTCCTTGCCGAAGGTCTGCTGCAGCTTGTCGATCTGGCTGTGGCCGGCGCCGTGGCCGATGATCGCCTTCACCTTGAAGCCCTGCTCCTTCGCCTGGCGCAGGAAGAGCGTGATGTCCGGGTTGTAGCCGGTGTGCAGCAGCACGTCGGGCCGCGCGCGGCGCAGCTTGGTGACCAGCGGCGAGAGGTCGGGCGCCGTCGCCGAGTAGCCCTCCTTCAGGACGATGTCCATGCCGTGCTTCTTGCACTGCGCCTCGTTGCCGGCGGCGACGCCGACGCCGTAGGGGCCGTCCTCGTGGATGATCGCGACGCGCAGCTTCTTCGGGTCGATGCCGAACTTGGACTTGGCGTAGTAGTTGAGGTAGTCGCACGACCAGGCGCCGAACTGGTCGGAGTGCGCCTGCGGCCGGAACACGTAGTGCAGGTTCTTGTCCTTGAACACCGCGGTGGCGATGCAGACGTTGAGCCAGGTGAACTTCTTCTTCGCGTCGGTCTGCTGCACCATCGGCACGCACTGCGCGCTCGAGTAGATGCCCGAGACGATGTCGACCTTCTCCTGCTCGACGAGGCGCGTCATCTCGTTGATCGCCACGTCGACCTTCGATTGCGCGTCGACGAAGACGGCGTTGATCTTGTAGCCCATCACGCCGCCCTTCTCGTTGATCATGTCGACCGCGGCCTTGGTGCCGATCTGCGCCGGCTCCGAGCCGCCGCCGGCGAACGGGCCCGTCAGGTCGTAGATGAAGCCGATCTTGATTTCCTTCTGCTGCGCCTGGGCAGCGAAGGCGAACGCGAACAGCAGTGCCGCGATAATCCGCATGGGGACCTCCTCCTCTCGTGGCGAAGTCTAGCGCATGGATAATGCGGGCATGAACAGGATCCTCCTCGCCGTCCTCCTCTTCCCCGGCGCCGTCCTCGCGCAGGCCTGGCCGTCGCATCCGATCACCGTCCTCATGGGCTTCCCCGCCGGCTCGGGCGTCGACGTCGTCGCCCGCCTGCTGCAGGAGCCGATGGAGAAGTCCCTCGGCGGCAGGATCGTCACCGACTACCGCACCGGCGCCGGCGGCAACCTCGCCTCCGAGGCGGTGGCGCGGTCGAAGCCCGACGGCTACACGCTGCTCCTCGGCACCGCGGCCACGCACGGCGTCAACGCCGCGCTCTACCGGAAGCTGCCCTTCGACGTCGAGGCCGACTTCACGCCGATCGCGCCGCTCGTCAACGTCTCCAACGTCCTCACCGTCAACCCGCAGGTGATCGACGCCAATACGGTCCAGGACTTCATCGACAAGGTGAAGTCCAATCCCGGGCGGTACAACTACGCCTCGACCGGCAACGGCACGGGCACCCACCTCGCGTTCGCCGAGCTCGTCTACCGCGCGGGGCTCGACATGGTGCACGTGCCCTACAAGGGCGGCCCCGAGGCGATCCAGTCGGTCATCGGCGGCCAGACCTGCTGCATCATGAACCAGGTGCAGACCGTGATCCCGCACTGGAAGGCGGGGCGCGTGCGGCTGCTCGGCGTCACCACGAAGAACCGCGTCCAGGCGGTTCCCGAGATCCCCACGATTGCCGAAGCCGGCGTGCCCGGCTACGAGAGCTACACCTGGTTCGGCCTGTTCGGGCCCAAGGGGCTCGATGCCGCGATCGTCGGCAAGGTCAACGCTGCCGTGAAGGCCGCGCTCGAGACCCCTTCGGTGCGCAGCCGCCTGATCGAGCTCGGCAACACCCCGCGCTGGGAGTCGCCCGAGCAGTTCCGCCAGACGGTGAAATCCGACCGGCAGAAATGGGCCGAGGTGGTGAGGCAGGTGGGTGCAACCATCGATTAGGAAATCGGGGTCAGAGCCCTATTTCCGGCCACGCGAAGCCAGGGAAATAGGGCTCTGACCCCGAATTCCTATTTGCGTTTGTCCAAAGGAACGAAGTACCCGGTCGGCTTCAGCTCGTCCTCGTTGTGGACCTGCAAGCGCTCCCAGTACCGATCCGCGTCCTCGAGGAAGAGATCGCGCACGATGCCCTGCGCGAGGCGCCGCGCGCCGGTCTCGAGCCCGGGGATGTCGCCCGCGAGCGCGCCATGGCTCATCGTCGAGCCCCAGTTGAATACGTGCACCCGCGCGAGCCCGGGATTCTTGCCGCATAGCTGGAACGCGTCGCCCAGGTAAGGAAAGCGCGCTTCCTCGGGGAACTTCTCCGCTTCCGCTTTCGGGACATGGTTGGCCCAGACGTCGATCTGGTCGCGGAAGGGCGCGACCTCGGGCCGGTCCGTGAGGTTCACGTCGAAGCCGGTGCACACGATCACCGCGTCGAATGAATGCTCGCCCTTGGCCGTCACGACCTTCGGACCGGCCAGGATGTCTTTCCAGCCCTCGCCGAAGCGGATCGAGAACCCCTTGTGCCGCTCGCAGCGCAGGACGCTCTCGTAGGGCGGCGGCACCTGCTCGCTGAAGATGTAGCTGTAGAAGCGCCACTTGCGCGCGTCGTCGAGCGACGCGTAGCCGTGCAGGAAGCCCGGGAAGCTGGCCCACTTCGACTTGTTGACCTGCGGCAGCTGCGGCCTGCGCGCGAACATCACCACCTGCGCGGCGCCGGCCTCGAGCGCGCTCGCCGCGTTGTCGAAGGCGGACGCGCCCGCGCCCAGGATGGCGATGCGCCTGTTTTTCAGCGTCTGGAAATCGATGTCGTCGGCGGAGTGGAACACGCCATCGGGCCGGCGCGACGGATCGAACGTCGCGAGCCGCGGCCAGCGCAAGGCGCCGCTGCCCTCGCGGCCCATGGCGAGCACGACCTTTCGCGCATGGATGACTTCGTGGCCGAGATTGGCTCGCACGGCGCCGTCTTTCAATTCCACGCTCTTGACCTCAATCCCGTTCTCGACCGGCACGCCCGCGGTCTCGCGCACCCACATCAGGTAATTCGCCCACTCGACGCGGTCGATCTTGTGCAGCGACTGCCAGTGCGCGGCGCCGAACTTCGCCTCGTGCCAAGCACGATAGGTGAGCGAGGCGACGCCCAGGTCCGGGCCGGTGAGGTGCTTGGGCGAGCGCAGGATGTCCATGCGCGCAAAGGTGGTCCACGGGCCTTCGCCGCCTTCCGGCGCCTTGTCCAGGCAGCGCAGGTTGCGCACGCCCTCGCGCAGGAGCGCGAACGCCGCGGTCTGGCCGCACATGCCGCCGCCGACGATCAGGACATCGAGCAGGCCCTCGCGCGGCAGCACCCAGTTCGGCGCCGGGTAGCGCAGCTGCTCGAGCTCGCGCCGGGCGAGCGCGGTGAGCGCCTCGAGGGTCATATCATCCGATTCTATGGTCGAAGTTTCCTGCTACTACAGCCTGTCTTCGCCGTGGGCTTACTTCGGCGGGCCGCGCCTCTACGAGATCGCGCGCCGGCACCGCGCGAGGCTGCTCCTCAAGCCATTCGATTTCCAGGACGTCGTGCCGCGCACCGGCGGCGTGCCGCTGCGCACGCGCCCCGAGCCGCGGCGCACCTACCATGCGCTCGAGCTCGACCGCTGGCGCAAGCAGCTCGGCATGCCGCTCAACCTCGAGCCGCGCCACTACCCGAAGGACGGCAAGCCGCACGGCTGGAACAAGCCGCCGGGCTGGATGGTGATCGCGGCGCAGGAGCGCGGCCTCGACGCGCCGCGCCTTTCGCATGCGCTGCTGCGCGCGCTATGGGCCGAGGAGCGCGACACCGCCGACCCGAAAGTGCGGATCGCGGTGGCGAACGAGAACGAGCTGCCCGGGGAAGAGCTGCAGCGCGCCGAGCAGTCCGGGCCGGTTCAGTCGCTGTACCGGCAATACAGCGAGGAAGCCGAGCGCCTGGGCGTGTTCGGCGCGCCGACCTACGTGCTGGACGGCGAGCGCTTCTGGGGGCAGGACCGGCTCGACTTCCTCGAGCGCGCGCTCAGCGGAATCCCTCCCGGGCGCGCTGCATAGTCGCGTGGGCGATCAGCGCCGCGGCGCCGAGGAAGGTCAACAGGCCGAGCGGGCCGCGCTTGAGCGCGGTGAGGACGAGGAGCGCCGTTCCGGCCAGGGCTTCGATCTGGGCGGGTTTCATGCCGGCGGACGCATGCAAGGAACCAGCCCGCGGCGCGGCGGTCTCTTGCTCATGGCTCAATCGCTCATCCCCGTCTTCCTGCTCGCCTCGGCGGGCGCCCTCGCCCAGCCCGCGGTGAACCCGGTGCGCACCGCGGACATGCACCCGGGATACGGCACGGTCGAGAGCATCTCCCCCGTGCGCCTGGTCGCGCGCGAGCGCTCCGCCGCCGCGGGCGGCTCAACGGCCAAGAGCGCGCTGGAGGGCCGGCCGGCCTACCGCGTGTCGGTCCGCATGGCCGATGGCAGCATGCAGCAGCGGGATGTTGACAACCTCGAGGTCAAGGTGGGGCAGGACGTGCTGCTCACCAACGCGGGCGACGTGCTGCCCGACAATCCGCCGACCCAGGGCGATGCGCCGCGCGGCAATGTGCCGCCGGGCCGGAGCCGCGACGGCTCCGCGCCCGCCGAGGGCGCGATCAAGGGCGGCGCCGCCGCCGGCGGCTCGAGCCCGAAGGCCGCAGAGCGCGCCGACAAGCTCCAGCGCTGCAACGAGCTCAGCGGCTCGCTGCGGGAGCAGTGCCTTGAAAAAGAGCGCTCCGCGCCGGGCGCTCGTCCATAAGCCACTGCAGCGTGAAGGCCACCGCGCCGATCACGAGCAGCGCGGCCCAGGCGTAGTCGTAGTTGCCCCAGCGGTCGAACACCAGCCCGCCCATCCAGGCGCCGAAGAACGAGCCGACCTGGTGCGACAGGAAAGCCACCCCGAAGAGCATGTTGAAGTGACCTAGGCCGAAGACGCGGCCGATGATGCCGGTGACCAGCGGCGTCACGCCGAGCCACAGGAAGCCCATCGCAGCGGCGAAGACCAGCGTCGAGGCGGCGCTCACCGGCACGAGCAGGAACCCGGCGATGAAGAGCGTGCGCAGCAGGTAGATCATCGCCAGCAGCTTGCGCTGGCTGTAGCGCGCGCCAAGCAAGCCGAATATGTAGGTGCCGATGGCGTTGCACAGGCCGATCAGCCCGAGCGCGGTCGCGCCGACCTGCGGCGCGACGCCGCAGATCTGCAGGTACGCCGGCAGGTGCGTGGTGAGGAAGATGAGCTGGAACCCGCAGGCGAAGAACGCGAACGTCATGAAGAGGTAGCCGCGGTGCGTGGTCGCCTCGCGCAGCGCAGCCCCCAGGGACTGCGGCCGGGCGCGCCCCGCGGCCGCGTGCGCTCCCACCTCCCTGATCGGGATCGCGAGCACGAGCACCGAGGCGGCGATCGCCGCGTAGACCACGAGCGCCCCCTGCCAGCCGATGGCCTCGATCAGCCACTGGCCGAACGGCGCGATGAAGAACGTCCCGATCGAGCCGGCGGCGGCGACGATGCCGACCGTCTGGCTGCGCTTCTCGGGCGGCGTGGCGCGCGAGATCGTGCCGAGCAGCACGCCGAACGCGGTGCCGGCGGTGCCGATGCCGGCGAGGAAGCCCGAGATCTCGAGCGCGCCCGGTAACGCCCCCGCGTAGCGCATCAGCAGCAGCCCCGCCGCGTAGATGAGCGCGGTGCCCATCACCACCGGCCGGGCGCCGTAGCGGTCGCCCAGCGCGCCGACGAAGGGCTGCGAGATGCCCCACACGATCATCGACAGCGCGATCGAGAAGCCGAAGGTCGTCGCCGAAACCCCGGCTTCGACGGCCATGGGGCGCATGAACAGGCCGAGGCTCTGGCGCAGCCCCATGCACAGCGAAATGATCACGCCGCTCAGGACGATGAGCAGCAACATGGCACGACGGTTCTGGGTCATGGGCCGTATGATAATCGGCGCCATCGAATGCGACGGAGGAATGCGAGCCATGAGCGAAACGCTTGCTGGAAGCTGCCTGTGCGGCGCGATCCGCTACACGGTGAAGGGGCCGATCACCGAGCTGCGCGCCTGCCACTGCACGAATTGCCAGAAGGCCTCGGGCGCCGGCGGCAGCGTCAACGCCGTCATCCCGCGCTCGAGCTTCACCCTGCTCTCGGGCACGCCCAAGCGCCACGCCGGCAAGGCCGACAGCGGCCGCACCCTGTTTCGCTATTTCTGCGGCGACTGCGGCTCGCCGATCTACAGCCACCGCGAGACCACGCCCGACACCCTCGTCCTTCGCGCCGGCACGCTCGACAACCCCGGCGCGATGAAGATCACCACCCACATCTGGACCAGGAGCGCGCGCGACTGGGCGCACATGGATCCCGGCACCACCCAGCTTCCCGGCCAACCCAGCTGAGAAAACCCATGGCTGAAGCCCAGATGGTCGATCCGCATTCGGTCGTGATGACCGGCGAGAACTCGTTCATCCGCTTGTCGAACGACGGCGGGAAGGAACTCACCGAACGGGTCAGCCACTGGCGCGTGCTCTGGTCGCCCGCCGGACAAGGCCACGCGCTCTTCATCCAGAGCGGGGCGGGAAGGCCGCGCGTCTACGCCGACAATGCCGGCGTCGCGCGCTACCTGCAGCGCACGATCGAGGTGCTGCTGCACAAGCCGTTCGCCGACGAGGAGCTGCCGGTGCTCGACGCCGAGTTCCGGCGAACCGGAAATTCGCTCGCGACGATGGAGGAGCGCATCGTTTCGCGCCGGGACGAGATCGTGCTGACGTGGTGGGACCTGATGGAGCCCTTCATCCTCACCATGCCGCCCGGCGCGATGAACCGGCCGCTCGGGGTCTACAGCACCTTTATCCCCGCGCGCAGCGCGCAGCTGTCCGTGAACGGAGAAACCGGAAAGGGAAAACCCTTTGCCCAGGAGCGCTTCGGCAAGCCCTCGTCGAGCTGCTGCCTCGCCTGGTCGGAGAGCTGGACGCGCCCGGCCAAATAATTACGAGCCTGACCCCGATTTCGGTTTTACCTCGGGGTTCACCACGTTGACCGGCTTGCCCGCCTTGTAGGCGAGGATCTGGTCGAAGATGTCGGCGAACTGCAGCTCGTACTCCTCGCGCGAGACGTAGCCGATGTGCGGCGTGCAGACGACGTTGGGCATCGCGAGCAGCGGATGCCTGCCGTCGGTGACCGGCTCCTCCTCGTAGACATCGATCGCCGCCCTGCCCGGCCGGCCCGCCCGCAGTGCGTTGACCAGGGCGTCCTTCTCGATCAGGCCTGCGCGGCTCGTGTTCACCAGCAGCGACGTCGGCTTCATGCGCGCGAGGTCCGCGGCGCTTACGATGCCGCGCGTCGCGTCGACGAGGCGCATGTGCAGGCTGATGACGTCGCATCCGGAGAAGAACGCCTCCTTGCTTTTCGCGCCGACGTAGCCGTCGGCGATCGCCTTGGCGTGCGCCTGCTCGCGGCCCCAGACGTGCACCTTCATGCCGAACGCCTTGCCGTAGCCGGCGACCACCTGGCCGATGCGGCCGTAGCCGTAGATGCCGAGGATCTTGCCGCGCACGGTGTTGCCGAAGCCCGCCTGCCACTTGCCTTTCTTCAGCGCCTCGACCTGCTGCGGGATCTCGCGCATCGCGCCGAGGATCAGCGCCCAGGTGAGCTCGGCGGTGGCATACGACGGCGTGCCGGCATGCATGTTCGACGAGACGATGATGCCCAGGCGCGTGCAGGCCTCGACGTCGATGTGCGGGTAGACGCTGCGCTGGCTGATCAGCCTCAGCTTCGGCAGCCGCTCGAGCAGCGGCGCGCGGATCTTGGTGCGCTCGCGGATGAGGACCAGGACTTCCGCGTCCTTCAGCCGCTCGGCGAGGCGCTCGGTGTCCTGCACGTGGTCGTTCCAAACCTTCACGTCGAGGCCGTCGAGCTTGCGGAAGCACTCGAGCGTGCGCAGCGTGTCGTGGTAATCGTCTAAGATCGCGACCTTCACAGGGAAAGGATACGCGATGGCGAAGGCGTACTGGGTAGTGACCTACAAGTCGATCAAGAACCCGGACGCCATGGCGGCGTACGCCAAGCTTGCCGCGCCGGCGGTGCAGGCCGCGGGCGGCAAGTTCATCGTGCGAGGCCCGGCGGCGAAGGCCTACGAGGGCGGCGTGCTCCAGCGCACGGTCGTGGTGGAGTTCGACAGCCTCGCGAAGGCGAGCGCTGCCCATGACAGCGCGGGCTACCAGGAAGCGCTACGCGTGCTGGGCAACGCCGTCGAGCGGGACTTCAGGATCGTCGAGGGAGTCTAGCTACACCGGGTGCCGCATGCGCCCGTCGCTTAGGATCTCCACGCGCTGGCCGACCGCCAGGCCGACCGCCGCGGTGTCGACGAACTGCACCGTGCCGTCGTCCATCCTCAGGCCGACGCGCTTGTCGGGCCGCGGCGAGGTCGAGCCGGAGGCGGCCGACGCGGGAATCGGCGTGATCGAGTCGATGCGGCCGTAGCCCGCGCGCAGCGGCCCGGGCGCGGGCGCCACGATCACGGTGCCGGGCGCCGCTGCGACCGGCGGCACGATGATCGTGCCGGTGGCGGGCGCGGCGCTCACTGCCGGCGGCGGCGCAACGACCACCGGCGCCGGAGCAGGCTGCACCGGGTCGTGCGTGACGCACGCGGCGAGGAGCAGAAGGGGAAGCGAGGAGGCTGCTAGGGAGGTTCTGGTCATCGGATTACTCCTTTGGGCCATTGGCAGCCCATTGCAGCAATCTTCGTTCCCCGAGGAAATCGGGGTCAGAGCCCTATTTCCGACGACGCAGAGCTTCAGGAAATAGGGCTCTGACCCCGATTTCCTCTCAGCTTGCGCACGATCGGCACCGCCACCGCGACGATCGCGATCGCCATCAGCACCGCCGAGATCGGCCGCATGAAGAGGATGCCGATGCCGGCATCGGAGATGATCAGCGACTGGCGCAGCGCGCGCTCGGCGAGCGGGCCGAGCACCAGCGCGAGCACCAGCGCGGCGGGCGAGTAGCCGAGCTTCTTCATCAGGTAGCCGAGCACGCCGAAGACCAGCATCTGGCCCACGTCCCACGGGCTGTTCTTGAGCGAGTAGGCGCCGGTGACGCAGAACACCACGATCAGCGGCATCAGGATCGAGTAGGGGATGCGCACCGCGCGCACGAAGAGCGGGATGAACACCGTGGAGAGGATGAGCAGCAGCACGTTGGCGATGTACTGCGAGGCGATCAGGCCCCAGACGAACTGCGGGTTCTTCTCGAAGAGCATCGGCCCGGGGCGCAGGCCCCACATCATCAGGCCGCCGAGCATGATCGCGGTGGTGGCCGAGCCCGGAATTCCCAGGGTGAGCATCGGCACCATCGCCGCGGTAGCGGCGGCGTTGTTCGCCGACTCGGGCGCCGCCACGCCCTCGATCGCGCCCTTGCCGAACTGCTCGGGCGTCTTCGAGACGCGCTTCTCGAGCGTGTAGGCGAGGAACGAGGCCACCGTCGGGCCGGCGCCCGGCAGCACGCCGACGGCGAAGCCCATCGCCGTGCCGCGCGCGATCGCCCACTTCGAGCGCGACCAGTCGGCGAGCCCCGGCAGCACCTCGCGCAGGCGCACGCTGCCCTTGATCACCTGCTGCTTCTCCTCGGTGCCGGCGAACACCTCGCCCAGGCCGAAGAGGCCGATCGCCACCGGCAGGAAGTCGACGCCGTCCATCATCTCCGGGATGCCGAAGCCGTAGCGCGGCTCGCCCGAGATGATGTCGAAGCCGACCATGGCCAGGGTCAGGCCGAAGAGCATGCTGACGTAGGCCTTGAGCGGGTCGTCGCCTGCGAGCATCGTCACCGTGGTGAGGCCGACCAGCATCAGCGCGAAGGTCTCGGGCGGGCCGAACGAGAGCGACCACTTGGCGAGCGCCGGCGACACCAGCATCAGCAGCACCACGCCGACGGTGCCGGCGATGAACGAGCCGATCGCGGCGATGCCGAGCGCGGGCCCGGCGCGCCCCTGCTGCGCCATGGCATAGCCGTCGAGGCAGGTAACCACCGAGGCCGACTCGCCCGGCGTGTTGATCAGCACCGCGGTGATGGTGCCGCCGTACATCGTGCCGGCGTACATCGCCGCGAGCATGATGATGCCGGAGGTGGGGTCCATGCCGAAGGTGAGCGGAAGCAGCATCGCCACCCCCGAGGGCGGCCCGACGCCGGGCAGCGCGCCGATGAGTATCCCGACCATCACGCCCGCCACCGCCATCAGGATGTTGAACGGCGTGAAGGCGACCGAAAACCCGAGCTGGAGGTTGGCTAGAAAATCCATACGCCCATCTCCGGGAACGGCACGCGCAGCCAGTGCACGAACACCAGCCAGTTGAGGAGCGCGGCGCCGGCGGCCACGCCGAGGGTCACCCACCAGCGGTGCCGCCCGAGGTACCAGACGACGAACGCGAGGTACGCCGCGGTCGAGATCACCATTCCCAGGGTTTTCAGGAAAGAGACGAAGACCACCGTGGCGGCGAGCAGCACCAGCATGTGCCGCAGGCCCTCGCCGCGCGGCCACTCGATGGCTTCGTTGCGGCCGCGGCGAAAGAGCAGCAGCAGCGCGAGCCCCGCCATCCCGCCGCCCAGCCAGACCGGCAGGAACCCCTGCCCCGGCCCGGTCTCGCTCCAGTACGGGTAGTACTTGAGCGCCGTGCCCGTGAAGCCCAGCGCGAAGACGAGCAGCAGGACCGCGGTGACGCGGTCGGCCTTGGTCACTTATTTCGTCTGCATCTACTTCTTTATGGCGCCGAGCTCGTTCAGCGCCTTCTCGTATTTGCCGTTGAGGCTGTCGAGATACTTGTTCGCCTCTTCGCCCGTCCACTGCGTCGGCGTGAGCAGGTTCTTCTTGATGTACTGCTCCTTCCACTTCTTGGTCTCGGTGACTTTCTTCAGCGTATCGACCCACCACTTCACCGCCTGCGGGTCCATGTTGGCCGGGCCGACCACGCCGCGCATCTGCTCCCAGTAGAACTCGTAGCCCTTCTCGGCGAAGGTGGGAACCTCGGGCGCGTCGGTCAGCCTTTTCTTCGCGGCCACCGCCAGGTTGCGCGCCTTCTTCGCCTCGATCTGCGACACGATCTCGTTCGGGTTCTCGACCGCGGCGTCGATGTGGCCGCCCATCAGCGCGGCGGTGACCTCGCCGCCGGAGTTGAACGGCACGTACTTCACCTTGATCTTGGCCGCCTGCTCCAGGAGGTGGGTGAAGATGTGGTCCTCGGTGAAGGTGGCGGTGCCGCCGACGGTGAGGCCGGAGGGCCTGGCGCGCGCCGCGTTGACGAAGTCGTCGATCGTCTTGTACGGCGACTCGTCGCGCACCGAGATCATCAGCTCGTCGATCGCCACGATCATCAGCGTGGTCATCGCGTCGCGGTGGTTGCCCGGCAGGCGGCCTTCGATCTTGCCCGAGACGATCAGGGGCGTGGCGCCGGCGATCACGTACGAGTCGCCCTTCTTGTTGATCAGGTAGTTGTAGCCGATCGCGCCCGAGCCGCCGGCGCGGTTGTTGACGTTGAGCGGCACCGGCGACCATTTGTTCTCGTCGATGATGCCGGTGATCATGCGCATCAGGTTGTCGGTGCCGCCGCCGGGCGCATACGGAACCACGACCTCGACGACGCGCGACGGGTACTTCTGCTGGGCAAAAGAAGCAGGCGGAACGGCGAGCAGCACCGCGGCGACCATGGCTTTGTACATTCGATCCTCCTCCTGGGAATTTACGGGGCGGATGGTAGCATCGCCGCATGAACGAATTGCTCTACGAAGTGCGCGACGGGATCGGCTACGTCACCCTCAACCGGCCGCAGGTGCGCAACGCGCTCACCTTCGCGATGTACGAGCGCATCGCCGCGATCTGCGAGGAGGCGAACCAGGAGCGCTCGGTCAAGGCGCTGCTCTTCACCGGCGCGGGCGACAAGGCGTTCGGCGCGGGCACCGACATGTCGCAGTTCCGCGCCTTCGACAAGGAGCAGGACGCGCTCGACTACGAGGCGCGCATCGACCGGGTGATGAACGCGATCGAGCGCTGCCGCGTGCCGACCGTCGCCGCGATCAACGGCGCCTGCACCGGCGGCGGCGCCTCGATCGCCGCCTGCTGCGACCTGCGCATCGCCTCGCGCTCGCTCAAGTTCGGCTTCCCCGTGGCGCGCACGCTCGGCAACTGCCTCTCGCTCGCCAGCTACTCGCGGCTCGTCTACCTGGTCGGCCCGTCGCTGGTGAAGGACATCGTCTTCCGCGCGCGGCTGATCGAGGCCGACGAGGCCCTGGCGAAGGGCTTGATCATCGAGCTGTGCGAGGACCAGCCTTCGCTGATGGCGCGCGCGGAGGAAATCACCCGCCTCGTCGCGAGCCACGCGCCGCTCACGCTGCAGGCCACCAAGGAAGCGATCCTGCGCCTGCGCCCCACCATCCCGCACGGCGAGGGCAACGACCTCGTCCTCATGTGCTACATGAGCCAGGACTTCCGCGAGGGCATGGAGGCCTTCCTCGGCAAGCGCAAGCCGGTCTGGAAGGGAAAATAGTCAGGGCCTGAAGATATCCTCGGGCAGGAGCGCGCTCACCGTGGCGTTGGGCACGTCGACCACGTTGCTCACCCTGAGGTCGACCGCGACGCTGCAGATCACGTAGGCCTGCTCCTTCGACCAGCCGCGCTCCTGCAGGAGCTCGATCATGCGGATCATGGCGTTCTTCGCCGCGAGCGAGAGGTCGCAGTCCTCGTTGCGTCCCTCGGGGGTGATCGGCATGCCCAGGGTGGCGATGAAGTTGCGCGGCGCGGCCGACTCGGGCGGCGCGAAGAAGCCGGGATGCGCGAAGCGCGGCCAGACGATCCCCTTCGCCTTTGCCTCTCCCCGATGGATCCTGAACCTGACGACTGCGGTCGCGCCCATCTCGATCGCCGTGCCGCAGCACTCGGAGTCGCCCTGCGCGAAATGCCCATCCCCTACCGAATAAAGCGCGCCGTCGACGGCCACGGGAATGAACAGGCGCGAGCCCTTGGTCAATTGTTTTATGTCCGCGTTGCCGCAGTTCTCGCGCGGCGGGATGGTGCGCAGGCCATCGGTGCCGACTTTCGCGGGGACCGCATTCTCGGCATCGGGCGGCCACACGCGGCCGCCGCGGGCGGCAAGATCTTTTTCTCTTGAAAACCACTTGTTCAGCTGCTCGCGCGAAGGCGCGAGCCCCGCGGTGCCCATGAACGCGCCGTTCGGGATGCGCACGCCGGGGAGCTGCGGCGAGCTCGCGTACTCCGGCGTGATGTCCCAGTGCGCGACGAAGTGGTAGTCGAAGAGCTCGGGCAGGAACGCGCCGCCGGGGGCGAAGCGCGTCCAGCCGTAGCGCTCGGGCACGATGTCGAGGTACTCGATCTCGAGCAGGTCGCCCGGCTTCGCGCCCTTGACGTACACCGGGCCGGTGAGCGGATGCGCGATGGTGCGCTGCAGGCGCTCGAGGTCCTTCGCGGTGCTGCGCGGCCCGATCTGCAGGTCGTTCGCGTCGCGCGTCTCGAGCGCCACCTCCTCGCCGGGATCGACCTCGAGGATCGGCGGGATGTCGGGATGCCAGCGGTTGTGGCCGGTGTGCGGCTCCTCGCGCAGGCGCTTCGCGCGGTCGATGCGGACGGTCTTCATGAATTCGGGGTCAGGCTCCGATTAAAGCGCCAATTTTCGCCGCACGGCCCGTCCTACGAGCAGCGAAAGCACGATAAAGGCGGCAATCCCTGCGCCGAGCAGCGCCCAGTCGAGCGCGCCGGCGCCCTCGCCGATCACGCCGCGGCCGGCGGCGCCGAGCCAGACCTTGACCAGCACGTCGGGCGCCACCCCGGCGAGCGAGGCGGCGAGATAGGCATCGAACGGCACGCGCGTGAAGCCGAGGAAGTAGCTCTTCAGCCCGCACGGGATCGCCGGCACCATGCGCAGGAGCGCGACGATCTTCCACGGCTCCCGCGCGACCGCGTGGTCGATCGCCTTGAAGGTCCTTTTCTCCCGGGCCGCGCGCTGCACGCCCTTCGGCGCCAGATAGCGGGCCACGAGAAGCCCTGCCGCGGCTGAAAGCAGGACTGCAGCGAGCGCGGCCAGAGCGCCCCAGGCCCAGCCGAAGATGGCGCCGGCGGCGATCGGGAAGGGCCACGCCGGCAGGAGGAGGAGCAGCGCCGCGGCATAGAGGCCGCAGAAGATGAGCGCGCCGGCGAGCGGGTGCATGGCCTCGATCGTGTCCTCGAGGGCAGCCCACCAGGCATCCGGAACCGACACGGCGAGCGCGACCAGGGCCAGCGCAGCGGCCGCGCTCGCGAGCAGGTGGAGCTGAAGGCGCCTGCGCACGAGCGCGTGGCCGCCGGCGAGGCACAGCACCAGCCACACCGTGCTCGAGCAGCTCGCCGCGAGCACGTCGGAAAGATAGTGCGCGCCCAGGTAGAGGCGCGAGAAAGCGACCAGCGCGACCATCAGGATCGCGCCGGCGACGGCGGCCGAGCGCCGGCGCCAGTCGTAGAAGCGAGAGACGAGGAACGCCGCGAGCACGCCGTAGAAGAGCACCGCGCCCGCGGTGTGGCCGCTCGGGAAGCTGAAGCTCGAGAGCTCGAGCAGCGGCTCGTCGAAGCGCGGCCGCAGGCGCTCGTAGGCGCTCTTCAGGAGCTGGTTGACGAGCATGCCGCCGGCGACCGCGACGAGGAGCGTCAGGATCCAGTAGCGCTCGCGCAGCCTCGCCAGCACCGCGGTGAAAGCCGCGGTCCACAACGTCATGGCCAGCGGCGCGTGCAGGTTCGTCACCGCGAAGAAAAACGTGGTCAGCGCGGCGCTGCCGTGCTCGTGCAGCCAGCCGGCGACGCGGATGTCGAGCGCCACCAGCGTGGTGCGCGCGGTGACGTTCCAGGCGATGCCGAGGAAGACGAAGCCGGCGAGCAGGAACGCCCCCCACCCTGCCACCGCCAGCGCCGTGGGCGAGAGGCTCGGCGGATGCTTTTCGGAAATCGGGGTCAGGGCCCTATTTCAGCTGCTGGACGAGCGCGAGGGTGTTGCCCTCGCTGTCCTTGAACCAGGCCGCCCTGGCGCCGCCCGCGGTGGAAATGCCGTTGACGGTCTTCATGCCCGGCGTGTCGTATTCCTCGAACTTCACGCCGCGGCCCTTGAGCTCGGCGACCTCGCGCTCGATGTCCTCGACCTGCCAGAAGGCCTGGCTCGCCTTCGAGGTGCCGGCGTTGGGCGTCGGGTAGAGGAAGCACGCGGTGCCGCCGCCGAAGGTATAGGCGACCCCGCCCGCCAGCTCCCTGCCGGGCTTCAGGCCGACCTTCTGCTCGTAGAACTGGCGCGCGCGGGCGACGTCCTTCGCCGGGATGTAGGCGTAGAGCGGTGACTTCTGCAACATGGGCTGCCTCCGTTTCACCTGTTTCACGGGGGCGCCGGTCCATAATGGCGCCCCCTCATTGGAGAGAGACCTTCGCATGTCCGCTTCGATCCGCGCCACCGGGCTGGCCCTGCTTCTCACCGGTTGTTCCGTATTCGGCCAGACGACAGGTACCTACGAGCCCTCGGTCGGCCAGGCCGGCAAGGACGTCGTGTGGGTGCCGACGCCGCAGGGGCTGGTCGACAAGATGCTCGACATGGCCAAGGTCACGCCCAAGGACTTCGTCATGGACCTGGGCTCGGGCGACGGCCGCACGGTGATCACCGCCGCCAGGCGCGGCGCGCGCGCGGTCGGCATCGAGTTCAACCCCGACATGGTGCAGCTCGCGCGCGGCAACGCGCAGAAGGCGGGCGTCAGCGAGCGCGCCACCTTCCTGCAGCAGGATCTCTTCAAGACCGACCTCTCGCAGGCGACCGTGATCACCATGTTCCTGCTGCCGGGGATCAACCTGAAGCTGCGGCCGAAGATCCTCGCGCTCAAGCCCGGCACGCGCGTCGTCTCCAACACCTTCACCATGGACAAGTGGGAGCCCGACGAGACCGCGACGCTGAACGAGAACTGCGACGGCTCGTGGTGCACCGCGCTCCTCTGGTACGTGCCGGCGCGCGTCGCGGGCAACCACAAGACCGCCCAGGGCGAGTTCGCGCTCAAGCAGGACTTCCAGATGCTGTCCGGCACCGTGCGCACCGAGGACGGCCGCACCGTGCCCGTCAGCGGCCGCGTGCGCGGCGACGAGGTGACCCTCACCGCCGGCAGCCGGAGCTGGAAGGGCCGGGTGAACGGCAAGGCGCTGGAGCTGCACTGATGCGCCGCCTGGCGGCGCTCGCGGGGGCCGGCGCGCGCCCCTGGGCCATGCTCATCGCTCTGGGCTGCCTCGCGATGCCGGTCGCCGCGCAGACCTACAAGTGGGTCGACGCCAAGGGCGTGGTCACCTACTCCAACAACCCGCCGCCGGCGGGGACGCGCAACGTGCAGACCGTCGCCGAGCGGATCTCGTACTACGAGGCCGAGCCGCAGCTGCTGCAGCGCGCCGCCGCGCGCCTCGCCCTGCGAGAGCAGCTCGCCGAGGAAGAGTGGCTGCAGCGCCAGCGGCTGATGGCGCTGAGCGCGAGCTACACGCAGGACCTCGGCTACGCGGGCCACTACTACGGCGGCTATTACCCCTACGGTACAGTCCTCGTCTCGCGCCGGGTGCGCACCGTCCGCGGCGGCCGCGGCTTCCACCGCTTCTAGGGAATAAAAGGCCGGCAGGGCCGGTCTTGCACGTGAGCTTCCCAAAGGAGGTCCACGTGCAGGGCATCGATCGCAGGCAGTTCCTCAAGATCGCCGGGCTCGGCGGCGTCGTCTTCGCCTCCGGCCTGGCGCGTGCCGCCGGCACTTATGCCGCGTCGCAGGACGAGTTCTTCTTCGTCCAGCTCTCCGACACCCACTGGGGCTTCAAGGGCGCGCCCAATCCCGACGCCGAGGGCACGCTGCCCAAGGCGATCGCCGCGGTCAACGCGCTCGACCCGCAGCCCGACTTCATCGTCTTCACCGGCGACCTGACCCACACCACCGACGACCCGGCCGAGCGGCGCCGGCGGATGGCGCAGTTCAGGGACCTCATTTCCGGCCTCAGGACGCGAAATATCCGCCTCATGCCCGGCGAGCACGATGCCGCGCTCGACCGCGGCGAGGCCTTCAAGGAGTTCTTCGGCGCGACCCACTACAGCTTCGAGCACAAGGGCGTGCACTTCATCGCGCTCGACAACGTCTCCGACCCCACCGGCGCGATCGGGCCCGAGCAGCTCGAGTGGCTGACGGCCGATCTGGCGAAGCAGCCGCGCGAGGCGCGCATCGTGGTGCTGACGCACCGGCCGCTCTTCCCGCTCTATCCGCAATGGGACTGGGCGACCAAGGACGGCGAGCAGGCGATCGCGGCGCTCATGCCTCACAGCAACGTCACCGTCTTCTACGGCCACATCCACCAGGAGCACCATTTCAAGACCGCGCACATCGAGCACCACGCCGCGCGCTCGCTCATCTTTCCGCAGCCCGCGCCCGGCTCGGTGCCCAAGCGCGCGCCGGTGGCGTGGGACCCGCAGCATCCGTACCGCGGCCTGGGCTTCCGCAGCGTCGAGGCCGAGCCCGGCGAGTACAAGCTGACCGAGCATCCGGTGCTCAAGGCGTGAAGCGGCGGCTTTTCCTGCTTCTGCCGCTGATCGGGACCGCGTGGGCGCAGCCCGAGCCGAGGGTGATTTCCATCGCGGCGAGAAAGTTCGAGTTCACGCCGGGGGAGATCGAGCTCAGGCTCGGCGAGCCGGTGGTGCTCGAGCTCGCGACCGACGACGTGCACATGGGCTTCGACGCGCCGGGGCTCGGCCTGCACGCCGACCTCCTGCCCGGCAAGCCGGTGCGCCTGCCCTTCACGCCGCAGAAGGCCGGCAGCTTCGAGTTCGCCTGCGACGTCTTTTGCGGCTCGGGGCATGAAGACATGGGCGGCGTGATAAAAGTGACGGCGTGAGCGAGCGCGAGCGCTTCGAGCGCATGGTGCTGCCGCACGTCGATGCGGCGTACAACCTCGCGCGCTGGCTGACGCGCAACGACCACGACGCCGACGACGTGCTGCAGGACGCGATGCTGCGCGCCTACCGCTTCTTCCCGGCGCTGCGCGGCGAGCCGCGGCCCTGGCTGCTCGCGATCGTGCGCAACGCCTGCTGGAGCTGGCTGCAGGCGAACCGCCCGGCCGAGCTCGACTCGAGCGACGACGCCGCGTCCGACGCGCCCGGGCCCGAGGCGCTCGCGGCGCGCGAATTCGACCGCGCCGCGCTCAACCAGGCGATCGCCGCGCTGCCCGTGCCCTTCCGCGAGGCGCTGGTGCTGCGCGAGCTGGAGGACCTTTCCTACAAGGAGATCGCGCGCATCGCCGGCGTGCCGATCGGCACCGTCATGTCGCGCCTGGCGCGCGCCCGGCGACTGCTCGCCGAGGCGCTGCGGCCGAGCGCCGCCGCGCCGCGCCTGAGGCTGCACAAATGAGACCCGACGAGAAGCTGAGCGCCTACCTCGACGGCGAGCTCGACGCCGCCGCGAGCGTCGAGCTCGAGCGCGAGATGGCGCAGAACCCGGCGCTGCGCGCCGCCTGCGAGCGGATGCGCGAGCTCTCCAGGACGATCCGCGAGAAGGGCGACTATTTCCGCCGCCCGGCGAAAGCGCCCCGGCGATCCTCGTGGACGCGCCTCGCGCCCGCGTTCGCCGCGGTGCTCGCCCTGGGAATCGGCATCGGCTTCTTCGTCGCGCAGCCGCGCGAGGACGCCGCGCCCGGCGCGGAGGCGATCGCCGCCCACGTGCGCGCGACGCTCGGCGGGCATCTCATCGACGTCGCCTCCTCCGACCAGCACTCGGTGAAGCCCTGGCTGAGCGCGCGCCTGCCCTTCTCGCCGCCGGTGCCCGAGCTCTCGCAGGAGGGCTTCGTCCTCGCGGGCGCGCGCCTCGACGCGCTCGCCGGCCAGCCCGCCGCGGTGCTCGTCTACCGGCGCCGCCAGCACGTCATCGACGTCTTCGTCGCCCCGGGCTCCGCCGGCGCGTCGAGCTTCGCCCGCAACGGCTTCAACGTCGAGACCTTCGGCCGCGACGGCATGCGCTACTGGCTGGTCTCCGACCTGAACCGCAACGAGCTCCAGGACCTCTCCCGGCTGCTGTCGCAGCGCTAGCCTTTCGCGTAGCGCCGCGCGCGCATCACCGCCCACGCATAGAGCGCGGCGAGCGCGAGGAGCGAGGCCGAGCCGACCATGACGTAGCGGCGCACCAGCACCTGCGTCGTCCAGCGGTACTCCTCGAGGAGGCGCAGCGGGTCGGAGAGGCCCGAGCCCTCGTTCTCGCCGAACGGGATCGCGTTGCGGTTATGCAGCGCCGTGGCCCAGGTGGCGAATATGTCGACGAACGCGGCGGCGCCGATGGCGAGCAGCCCCCAGCGCGTCGCGCCCTTGTAGAGGTCGGTGTCCTTGCCGAAGAAGAAGCTCGCCATCAGCGCCACCGCGAGCACCATCCCCATGCCGTCGCCGCCGAAGATGACCAGCATCATCGCCGTGCTCTCGCGCACCGCGAGCGTTCCCAGGCCCTGGACGACGAGGAGCGCCGCGCAAAGGATGACGAAGAAGCGCTTGTCGGCGCGCCAGGCGCGGAAAGCCATGCAGGCGAGCGCGCCCGCGAGCGCGAGCGGCACGACGAACCCGCGCTCGTCCCACACCGGCGTGCGCCAAAACGTCGGGATGGCGAAGAAGCCGCAGAGCCACGCGGTCGTGGCATGGCCGAGCTCGTGCACCGGCATGCCGAAGAAGATGCGCTGCAGGCTGGGCGTCATGAAGTGGAAGACGAGCGCGACCAGGAGCGCCGCGGGCGGCGCGATGACGGTCATCTTCAGCTCGAGCTGCGGATCGTCGACCTTGCGGTCCTCGAGCCCGACGATCACCGCCGGCACCGCCGGCTCCATCGCGACTTCCTGTACCGGAGCAGCGGCAACCGGCGCCGCGCGTCCCTGCGTCCTGATCTGCTCGGCCTTGGCGTAGTCCGCGCCGCAGCGCGGGCACTTCCCGCCCTCGGCGCGCGGCGCGCCGCACCAGGCGCAGGCGGCTAGTTGCTGCACATCGCTTTCATCCGGGCGAGCGTCGCCGGGTCCATCTTCGCCGCCGAGGCCTGCATCTGCTTGCAGAGCGGGCTGTCCTTGTCGTAGCTCATCGCCGCCTGGCCCTCGCGGCAGGCGCCCAGGCTGGTGTAGCGCATCTTCATCGAGTGCGGCCCGCCCTTGCCGGTGCTCTTCATGTCCATCAGCACCGACTTCGCGCTCTCGCGCCTCATGGTGGTGGTGACGGTGCGCTCGGGGCAGCTGATCTCGGTGACCGCCTCGTCGGCGGTGTCCTTCAGCAGGCGGTGCTTGCACTCGCTCCGGGTGCGCGATTTATCCGCGGAATGCTTCGCCAGGTTGTCGGTGCAGATCGTCATCGCGGGAATGCTCTGGCCCTTCTTCGCTTGCGAGTTCTCGAGCATCTCCACGCGGTACTGCCCCTTGCCCTGGGCCATGCCCTTCAGCATGCGCGGCACCGGCATGTCCTGCGCAGCCGCGGCGAGCGGCAGCGCGCACGCCGCGACGATGACGATCATTTTCCGCATATCCCCTCCCCGGGACTGATTGCGAGCCTGACCCCGAATTATGCCCATCCCAGTTTCGAGCGGATGCCGCGCCCCATGATCCAGTCCTTGTCCTCCTCCGAGAGGAACGCGAGCTCGTTGAACTGCTCGATGCGCTGGCGCCAGGTCGCCCTGGCGAAGCTGTTGGTGATGTCGGTGCCCCAGTAGCAGCGCCGCGCGCCGAAGGCGTCGACCAGCCGCCTGAGGTAGGGCACGGTATCGCGGAACGGATAATCCTCGTCGGAGAAGTTCGGGATCGCCGAGAGCTTGACCGACACGTTCGGATGCTTCGCGAGCGCAAGCGCCTGCTGGAACGCCTCGTCGCGCCTGCCCGAGGCCTTCGCCTCGCCCGCCACGCCCAGGTGGTCGCAGATCAGCGCGAGCTGCGGGTGGCGCTCGGCGACGCGCCCGAAGTACGCGGAATTCGCCGCGGTGAGGAACATGACCGGCAGCCCCGCCTTCTCGGCCGGGGCCCAGATCCAGTCCGCGCTCCCGTCCTGGAGCTGCTTCGCCGAGGGGCCGAGGAAGCTCACCCGCACGCCGAGCATCCCGGGCTGCTCCTTCCACTTCGCGAACCCCGCGGCCGCTTCCGGGCTGGCCTGCGCGATCCGCCCCATCACCGCGAAGCGGCTCGGATGGCGGCGCACCGCCTCGAGGCTGTAGCTGTTGTTCGCGCCGAGGAGCGCCGGCGTGACGATCACCGCGCGGTCGACGCCGCCTTCGTCCATCAGCGCGATCGCCTTCTCGTGGGTGAAGGGCTCGGGCATCTGCGGCTTCGCCCCCGGCGTCCACGGCAGCTCGGGCGCGTCCGCCTTCCAGAGGTGGATCTGCGCGTCGACGATCTCGCGCTTCTTCTGAGCCTTGACGTTCATCGACGCACCCAGCGCGGCCGTAGCGAGCAGGAATTCGCGGCGGGTGCTCACCGAGTCGACGCCTGCCGCTGCGGCTTGAGCATAGGCTCCTCCTCGAGGCCGCAATCTACGCCGAAATCGGGGTCAGAGCCCTATTTCTTCTCGCCGCCCGCTCCTGCCGCCATCTCCGCCGCCCTGCGCTTCATCTCCTTCATGGACACGTCCCGCACGTGGGTCGCCAAATGCCAGACGTGGCCGAACGGGTCCGCGACCGTTCCCAGGCGGTCGCCGTAGAACTGCTCGGCGACCTCGCGGGTAAGCCTCGCCCCCGCCGCCACCGCCTTCTTCACCGTCGCGTCCACGTTCTTCACATAGACGTGGAGGTGCACCGTCGTGCCGCCGCGCGACTCGGGGCCGAGGAAATCCATCCCGGCGTACTCGTCCGACAGCATCACCCTCGAGCCGCCGATGCTGATCTCGGCGTGGCCGAGCTTTCCTTCCGGCCCCGGCATGCGCATGATCTCCTTCGCGCCGAACGCCTTGCGGTAGAAGTCGATCGCTTTCGCCGCGCCGCGGATGCTGAGGTAGGGCGTCACTTCCGCGTAGCCCTTGGGAATGGGTGACACTCGTTTCCCTGCCATCATGCCTCCTGACAGAATAATTACGAACCTGACCCCGAATTAGGTCTCCATGGCCCGAAAACGTTTCAAGGGAAACCTCGGCACCGTCGTCGTGCTCGAGCACGTGTCCTCGATCCTCAAGGACAACCCGCTCGGCGACCCGCACGTGCGCAAGGTCGCGGTCTGGCTGCCGCCGCAGTACGAATGGGGCGGGCTGAAGCGCTTCCCGGTGCTCTGGGACCTGGTGGGCTTCACCGGCTCGGGGCTCTCGCACATCGGCTGGAAGCCCTTCGGCGACAACGTGCCCGAGCGCGCCGCGCGGCTGATCGCCGAGGGCAAGATGGGCCCGGCGATCCTCGTCTTCCCCGACTGCTTCACCTCGCTCGGCGGCAACCAGTACGTGAACTCGAGCGCGATCGGCGGCTACGCCGACTACCTCACGCGCGAGCTGATCCCCTTCGTCGACCGCGAGTTCCGCACCGCCGCCGAGCGCGAGCACCGCGGCTGCTTCGGCAAAAGCTCCGGCGGCTACGGCGCCATGCTCCACGGCATGAAGTACGCGAAGTACTGGGGCGCGATCGCCGACCACTCGGGCGACGCCTACTTCGACTTCGTCTACTGGCACGACTGGCCGAACACGCTCAACGAGCTCGCGAAGCACCGGCTGCCCAAGCGCAGGCCCGGCCGCTACGACGCGCGGAAGTTCAGGAATCTCTCCGGCGGCAAGGACGACGGGCGCATCAGGCGCTTCCTCGATTCCGTGTGGAAGCGGGAAAAGCTGTCCGGCGGCGAAGGCCACGCCATCATGAACCTCTGCATGGCCGCGACCTACGACCCCGACCCGCGCGCGCCGAACGGCTTTCGCGTGCCGTTCAACCTCGAGACCGGCGAGCTGATCCCGGAGCGATGGAAGGCGTGGCAGAGGAATGACCCGATCAACCTGGTGTCCCGGTATCGGAAAAACCTGCGCTCGCTGCGCGGCATCTACATCGACTGCGGCTGGCGCGACCAGTACCACATCCATTACGGTGCGCGCATCCTCTCCAAAAGGTTGAGCGAGGAAAACATAAGACACGTCTACGAAGAGTTCGACGACAACCATTCCGACATCGACTACCGGATGGATGTCAGCCTGCCGTTCCTCTACCGGGCGTTGAAGCCCTAGGCAGGGCGGTGGCGCTCGACGCGCGCCTGCAGCGCGCGCAAGAGGACGTCGATCGCCACGCCGACGATGCCGATCGCGATCATGCCGCTCATGACGATGTCGGTGCTGATGTTGCTCTGCCCCTTGACCATCAGGTAGCCGATGCCGCTCGAGGCGACGATCAGCTCGGCGCCGATCAGCGACTGCCAGCCCAATCCGGCGCTGATCCGCAGGCCGGCGACGATCGAGGGCACCGAGGCGGGCAGGAGTATCTCGAGGATGATCCTGAAAGGGCCCGCGCCGAGGGTGCGCGCCGCCTCGATGAAGCGCGGCTCGACGAACTTCGCGCCGCGGTAGGCGTTGATCACGCACGGCGGGAACGCGCCGGAGAAGATGATCAGCACCGGGCCGCCGATGCCGGTGCCGAACCAGAGCGCGGCGAAGGGCACCCAGGCGATCGGCGCGACGAAGCGCAGCGCGTCGAAGAGCGGGCTGACGATCGCGTCGAGCGCGCGGAACCAGCCCATCGCGAGGCCGAGCGGCACGCCGATCGCCGCGGCGAGCGCGAAGCCCATGGCGAAGCGGCCGAGGCTCGAGAGCAGGTGGTCCTGCAGCGTGTAGCCGGCGAAGGGCGTGTGCACGAGGCGCCAGGCCTCGCGCGCCACCGCGAGCGGCGTCGGCAGGAACTGCGGCTGCACCAGGCCGCTGAGCGCGACGAGCGTCCACACGCCGAAGAAGGCGACGAGGCCGAGCGCCGAGAGAAGCCTCAGCCGCGCCATGCGATCGCGCGCCGCTCGACCCGGCCCAGCGCCCAGGTCATGACGCCGCCGGCGAGCGCGACGCCGGCCATGCCGACCAGGATCATCGCCGGAAAGATGTCGAGCGCGCTTTGCTGCAGCACGTGGCCGAGGCCCGCCGCGGCGCCGATCAGCTCCCCCGCGACCAGCGTCGTCCAGCACGCCTGCAGCGAGAGGCGCAGGCCGGTGAAGATCAGGGGCGCCGCGCCCGGCACCAGCACCTCGCGCACGAACATCCAGCGCGGGATGCCGAGCATGCGCGCCGCCTCGAGCATGTGCGGCTCGATCGAGCGCACGCCGGCGTAGCTGTTGATCACCGAGGGCACGAAGGCGGCAAACCAGATCACCAGCACCTTCGCCGCGTCGCCCAGGCCCAGCCAGACGATCGCGAGCGGGATCCACGCCAATGGCGGTATGGGCCTGACCAGCAGGAAAGCGGGATTGGCGAACGCCTCGACGCGCCGGCTCCAGCCCATCGCGAGGCCGAGCGGCACGCCGGTCGCGACCGCCACCGCGAAGCCCATCAGCACCAGCTTGCAGCTGTGCAGGATGTGGGCGTGCAGCCGCGCGTCGGCGTAGCCGCCGACCGCGATCTGCCCCAGCGCCTCCCAGACCTCGCGCGGCGCGGGGAAGCGCGCGGGCGAGATTATTTGATAGGTGCTGAGTAACCACCATGCGGCGAGCACCGCTGCGACGGTGCCCGCCGCGATGGCGTGCTCAGTCCTTGCGGTTCGCAAACGCTTTCAGCTTCGGATCGCGGTCGACCATCTTCATGTACTCGTCGGTGATGAAGGCCGCGGGCTTCGGCGCCTCGGGGAAGGTGCCGTTCGCCTTCATGAAGTCGCCGATGCCGGTGAACCACTTGTCGACTTCCGAGGCGCCGCGCGAGCGGTCCATGATCTTCAGCTGCTGCGCGAGGTCGTACACCGGCCGCGTGTCGAACTCCTTCTGCATCGAGGCTTCCGAGATGACCACGCCGCCCTGGTCGTAGAACTTCTTCATCATCGCGATCGCCTCCTTGCGGTGCGCGAGCGCCCATTGCTGCGCGCGCAGGTAGACCGCGAGGTAGCGGGCGACGTTCTGCGGCTGCTCCTTCGCGTACTCGGCGCGCACGAAGAGCGCCCCCGGCACGATCGCGCCCGCGTCCCGGCCCGAGCAGATCAGCTTGCCGCCCGCCTTCTCCTCGAAGGTGTAGATGTTGGGCGCCCACAGGCCGCCGAGGTCGGCGTTGCCCGAGGACATCGCCGAGATGATCTCGGCCTGCCCCATGCTCTTGATCTGCACGTCGGACTTGGCGAGGCCCCACTTGCGCAGGCACGACTGCACCGCGTAGTCGCCGGTGGAGTTCGCGGTCAGCACGATCGTCTGGCCCCTGATCGACCCCGGGTTGCGCACGAAGCCCTCGGCCTTGTCGCGCGTCGCGAGGAGCGCGTTGCCCACCGACTCGTCGTTGGTGATGCCGATGGTGAGGATGTTGTAGCGCGCCGCGCCGAGCTCGGCGGGCACCGAGCCCGCGCCGCCGACGTCCCAGGACTTCGACGCGGAGGCCGCGACCTGCGGCACGCCCGCGGGGAAGGTGCTGAACTGGGGCTTCAGGCCGAGCTCCTGCCACCAGCCCTTCTCGGTCGCGATGTAATAGGGCAGCGACCAGTACAGCGCCGGCTGGTAGCTGACCTTGATCTCTGTCTGCGCCAGAGCGCTTCCGCACATCAGCATGCAGACGATGAAAACCATGTTCCTCATGCGTGCTCCCTCCTCTCCTGGTTGACCTGCTGTTCGCGCAACAGCCGCCAGATGCGCGACTTCAATTCGACGAACGACTGGCGCTCCATCACTTCCTCGACGCGCGTCAGCGCCTCCCAGCCGCCGCTCTTTCGCACCGGCGCGACGTCGACGATCTCGGCGATCCGCCCCGGCCGGCGCGTCATCACCACCACGCGGTCGGCAAGGTACACCGCTTCCTCCACCGCGTGGGTGATGAAGAGCACCGTGCGGGGATTCCTGCGCGCGAGCTTGACCAGCTCCTCCTGCATCAGCGTTCGCGTCTGCGCGTCGAGCGCGCCGAAGGGCTCGTCCATCAGCAGCACCTCGGGGTTGAGCACGTAGCAGCGCGCGATCGCCACGCGCTGCTGCATGCCGCCCGAGAGCTCGTGCGGGTAGGCCGACTCGTAGCCCTGCAGGCCCATCAGCTCGAGCTGGCCCGCGATGCGCGCGCGGCGCTCGGCCTCGGCGACGCCCTGGCTGCGCAGCCCGAAGTCGATGTTGTCGTGCACCGTCTTCCACGGGAAGAGCGCGAACTGCTGGAACACCACCGCGCGCTGGGGTCCGGGCTCTTTTACCACCTGGCCTCCTACACGGACGGTGCCGGCGCTCGGGAAGTCGAGCCCCGCCGCCATGCGCAGGCAGGTGGTCTTGCCGCAGCCCGAGGGGCCGACCAGCGCCACGAACTCGCGCTCGCGCACCTCGAAGGAGACGTTGTCGACCGCGAGCTGCTCGCGGCCGTCGCGGCGGAATTCGCGCGACACGCGCTCGAAGACGATGTTGCTCATGTCACCGGCGTGCCGCGGTCGAACTTCTCGCCGGGGAAATACTTCTCCATGCGCTCGTCGGCGGTGCGCGCGTGCGCCTCCATGCCCTCGAGCCGCGAGATGCGCGCCGTGACCTGCGCGAGCTCGCGGTTCGCCTCGCGTGTCATGCGCTGCCAGGTGAGCGTCTTCATGAACTTGTGCACCGACAGGCCGCCCGAGTAGCGCGCCGCGCCCTGGGTCGGCAGGATGTGGTTCGGCCCCGAGGCCTTGTCGCCGAACGCCACCGTGGTTTCTTCCCCCAGGAACAGGCTCCCGTAGCAGGTCAATCGCGCGAGCCACCAGTCGAGATCGCGCGCGTGCACCTCGAGGTGCTCGGGCGCGTAGCGGTCGGACACCTGCGCCGCTTCTTCTTTGTCTTTACAAAAAGTAATTTCCCCATAGTCGCGCCACGCCGCACCCGCAGCTTCACGCGCCGTCGGCGGCAGCTTCTCGATCAGCGCCGGCACCCGCGCCATCACGTCCTTGCCGAGCTTCTCGGAAAGCGTGATGAGCCACGCCGGCGACTCGTGCCCGTGCTCGGCCTGCCCGACCAGGTCGCTCGCCACGATCGCCGGGTCGGCGGAATCGTCGGCGATGATCCCGATCTCCGTCGGCCCCGCGAGGACGTCGATCCCCACGCGGCCGAACAGCGCGCGCTTCGCCTCCGCCACGTACTTGTTGCCCGGCCCGACGAGGATGTCGGCGGGCTTGCCGCTGAAGAGGCCGTAGGCGAGCGCGGCGATCGCCTGCACGCCGCCGAGCGTCAGCACCACGTCCGCGCCCGCGACCTGCATCGCGTAGAGCACCTGCGGATGGATCCCTTCGCCCCTGAACGGGGTCGACGCCGCCACCACCGTCGGCACCCCGGCCGCCTTGGCCGTGGCGATGCTCATGTAGGCCGAGGCGATGTGCGCGTAGCGGCCGGTGGGCACGTAGCAGCCGGCGACGTTGACCGGCACGAGGCGCTGCCCGGCGGCGAGCCCCGGCGCGAGCTCGGTCTCGAACTCGCGCAGCGACGCCTTCTGCGCGAGCGCGAAGCGCCGCACCCGGTCGGTGGCGAACTCGATGTCGCGCCTGATCCCGGCGGGGATGTCGCGGGTGCGCCGCTCGATCTCGCGCGGCGGGACGACGATCTCGCCCTTCCAGCCGTCGAGCTTCTCCGCGTACTCGCGCACCGCCGCCTCGCCCCGGCTCTCGATCGCGGCGAGCATCTCCGCGACCACCTTGCGGGCGCCGTCGGTCTCGGCGGCCTGGGCCCTGCGGGCAATCTTTAGCGGCTGCACCGGCGAAGCCTATGGGCGCGGCCTTAATAGATCAATAGCATATGGAGATGCGTACACGGATCTGCGACCTCCTCGGCATCGAGTACCCGGTGATCCAGGCCGGGATGAGCCTCTTCACCTCGGCGGAGCTCGTCTGCGCGGTGTCCAACGCCGGCGGCCTCGGCAGCCTCGGCTGCTGGCGGCGCACGGCCGAGGACTTCTCGCGCGAGATCGCGAAGATCCGCGACGGCACGAGCCGGCCGTTCGCGATCAACCACGTGGTGCAGGCGCTGGACGAAGACGTGTTCCGCATGTCGCTCGAGGCGCGCCCGGCGCTGATCTCGATGGCGCTCGCCGACCCCGGCGAGCTCGTGAAGCGCATCCACGACGCGGGCGCGAAGGCGATGATGCAGGTGACGACCGTGGCGCAGGCGCGCCAGGCCGCCGCGCGCGGCATCGACATCATCGTCGCGCAGGGCTCCGACGGCGGCGGCTACATCGGCTCGATCGGCACGATGGCGCTCGTGCCGCAGGTGCTCGACGCGGTGCGCCCGCTGCCGGTGGTGGCCGCCGGCGGCATCGCCGA
>Ga0075424_100000162_pt1 | contig 44430 bp, 46 predicted proteins | sample SoiMethybrSBSTD3_FD_75301 | JGI IMG/M metagenome (GOLD analysis project Ga0075424, IMG submission 75301) | Bulk soil microbial communities from a Populus tree surrounding site in Tennessee, USA - Soil MetaG P. TD hybrid SBSTD3 | ecosystem: Environmental > Terrestrial > Soil > Tree plantation...
CCGCGAGGGGAGCAGAACCCACGCGCGAGTCAAGCCGCGGGAGGCATGCCCCAGGACCCGGGACGATGGTCCCGGCTCCCGGGGCCTGTGCGGACAAGCGCCTGATACCTGCTCCCCTCCACTATGCGGGGCTCAGTCGCGGGCGATCGTGCGGGCGCGGTAGCGGAACAACGCCCCTTGTTGATAGGCGTCTCGGCCTCCCCATCCGAACCCCCATCGTTCCATCGCGCCGACGAGCCCGGGCGGTTGGCTCGGCGGCGTCCCCGGCGGGTTCGTCCCGGGGTTGATCTCGATCGAGGCACCGAACGGCGCCGGCGTGAAGGGTCCGTCGGGATCCGATGGGTCCATGACCGGCGCGTAACACGCCCCGTGCCCGCTGACGTCCTGGGAGTTCCCGTCCGCCTTCAACCGGTTCATCGCACGCCGGAGGAGATCCAGCGTCACGTCGTTGCAGTTGACCGTGCCGAGAACGGGCAGCGTGTCGGACGCGATGTGCTCCTCCACCCAGGTGCGATCGATCTTGACCAGCTTGGCCGACGAAGGATCCGGATACCCCTGGAACTCCCCGAACCGCTCCTTCAGGACGATGGGCGGTGCGGCGCGATCGTTCGCGCGGAGATACGTCGTCTCCCCCGGGGCTCGAACCTCGACGACGGGGTACGGGGCGTCGAAGGGCAGGTAGGGGCCGAGCCGTTGGGCGAGCTGACCCGACGTGACGTGGCTGTACGGCTTCACGTTGAACAACACGTATCGCTCGTGCGTGACGCCGATCTTGTCCCCGGTGGTCCGGCCGACGAGGAGCTCGTATCCGCCCATCAGGACGTCCGGGAGCGTTCCGACGATCGTGACCGCTTTCCCCGTCGAGAACGTGAGCGTGCTCCCGACGTCCAGCCGGCGGAGCTTCGCCTCCGACTCCGACAAGACGCCCTGGCCCGGTTGGAGGTCGGCGACGAGCCGCCGCTCCGGAGGTTGGAGGAACGTCGCGAACCCGGGCTCCACTCCGGTCGTGTCGATCGGGATCATGTCCGGGGCGTTGGGGGCGTCGACCAAGGTGCCGTGGGCGTTCGTCGAGCTCGTGAGCCACGCGACGTCCGCCGTGGCCGTGGTGGTGTCGGCGATCACCGGGATCGACGTCATCTCCGACGCGAAGCCGTCGGGGAGTCCTCCCGGCACCCAGGCGAGCCACGCCTCCGGCGTCTGCGTTCCCGGCGTGGGAGGCGCCGACGTGACGACGGTGGTCGGCGACGCCGGGGCCGCCTCCGGCTGGTCCAGCCGCCCGGCCGTGAAGACCGCGGCCGAACCGACCGCCAAGACGACGGCGAAGGCGGTCACGCCTCGGATGAGGGCGCTGCGGGTCGCGTCATCGATGGACATGCGCCGCGGCCGAGTCTATGACCGACCCGAACGCCGGCTGGGATGGTCGTCAGCCGGATGCGACCGGGTGTTCGAGGAGGCCGGCGAGCCGTTCGGCGCGTTCGGCTGCGCGGGAGGGGCTTCCGGCGGAGACGGCCCGCGCGATCGCGACGAGCTCGCGCCGGATCGTCGGGGTCAGCCGGTCGATGCGGCGCCGCACCAACGGATCGAGCCGCTGCACCGCGACGTCCAGCCGGCAGAACGCCTGCGTGCGCTCGTCGCGCTCCGTTCGATGCCGGTCGAGCGAGACCACCTCACCCATGGCGACACCGTACCGGCGGGGTCTGACACCGGTGGGAGGCTGACTCAGGCCACGCGGACGCTCGTGACGGGAGCAAGCCGTGGCGCCACCGACGCCCAGGTCCGCCCGGCGTCCGTGCTGCCGAACACCTCACCGCTCGTCGCTCCGAACCAGAGCCCGAGGTCGTCTCCTTCGCCGTCGCGGCCCAGCGCCTGGCGGTACACCGTGAGCCACGCGTCCCGGGACGGGAGCCCGTCGCTCAGCGGGGTCCACGTCGTGCCGGCGTCATGGGTCGAGTAGACCCGAACCCGACCGTCGGGCGTCGTGCGATCGTCGGCCGACGTCAGCGGTATCACGAACGCGCTGTCGGGGTCGGCTGGGTCGATCGTCAGCGGGAACCCGAAGCCGCTTGGCAGGCCGTCGGCGATGTCGTTCCACGTCGAGCCGGCGTCGTCGCTCCTGTAGACGCTGCCGTGGAACTGCATGAAGAGCCGCTCGGGCCGCAGCGGCGCGCGATGCATGTTGTGCACGCACAGGACGTTCGTGTCCTCCCACGTGTCCTCCGGCATGTACCGCGGGACGAGGCCGGTGTAGCCCGTCCGCCAGGTCTTCCCGCCGTCCTCGGTGATCCACACACCCGCCGCCGACACGCCGATCGCAAGCCGGTCGGGATCAGCCGGCCACGGGCAGACGGAATGCAGCGCAAGTCCTCCGAACCCGGGCTGCCAATCGCCGTCGAGCCGGTGCTTCCACAGCGGCTCGTTGAGCGACCACGACTCCCCGCCGTCGGTGCTGACGAACAGCGCCGCGGGGGCGACGCCCGCGTACAGGACGCCGTCGCCTTCGCCGGGCGTCACCACCCAGATCCGGTCGAGCGTGGCGTCGGCCCCCTCCGGGAACGCCGGTCCCTTCGCCGCTTGCCACTCGGCGGTCGGGTCGTCCGTCCACATCAGCCGCGGCCCGTAGAAGCCGCTCGTGACGCTCGCGAAGTACCTCCCCGTCCTCGGGTCGCGGGTCGCGAACTCCACGACGCTTCCCTCGAACGCACGCGTCGCGACGTCGAACGCACCGGGCGCGTCGCCACGCAGGACGAACAGCCCCTTCTTGGTTCCCACCAGCAGTTCACGCATGGTCACGAACCCCCCGTGATCGACGCGAGGATGTGGAGCGTGTCGTCGGGGCCGACCGGCGCATCCTCGCGAACCCTCTCTCCGTTCAGGAATACGTTGACGTGGCGCCGGACGCGCCCTTGATCGTCCAGGATCCAGCCGCCGGTCTTGGGCCAATCGGCCTCCAGCGATCGCACGATCGAGCGCACGTCCGATCCGTCGAGCTTGAGTTCGCGGTTGCCGCCCGCCATGTCCTTCAGCGGGGCGCGCAGGATCACGACGGCCATGCCGCGAGCCTATCGCTCGGCACCGTCAGCCTCCGCGCGGCGGCGAGCCGTACTCGAAGTGCATCCCGTCCGGGATCAGGAAGCGTCCGCCCCAGACGAAGCCCCAGCGCTCGAAGATCCTCACGATCCTCGGATCCATCGTCGGAGTTCCGCCGAAGGGGTTCTCGGGAGCGTTGATGTCGATCGCCGCGCCGTAGGCGTGGTTCGACGGCGGCGCGATCGGCGACCGCGCGACCGTCCTTGGCGCGTAGCACCCGGAGTACGTGTGGATCTCGCCGGCGAGCCCCGCCGCCTGCACGTCCTTCAGGGCCCCGATCAGCATCGGGAAGAGCGCGCCGTTGCACGTCACCGGATCGTGGAAGATCGGCACGGTCCGGGTCTGGATGTGCGAGTGGTACCAGGCGGGGTCGATGTTCAGGTACACGGGATCGTCGCTCCGCGGGTACGCGTCGAACTCCCCGAAGACCTCCTTGAACACGATCGGCGGGTTCACCCCCGAGGCCACGCGCACGTAGCGTGTCCCGCCCGGCTCGACGGTCCGGAGCGGGCTGTCGGCGGGGATCAGCGCTCGCACGTCGTCGGTGAAGCGCCGCAGGCTCATCGTGTCGTCGGCGAACGCGAGCAGGTAGCGCTCGTGCTCGATCCCCAGTTGCCTTCCGATGTCTCGGTTCACGAGCAGCTCGGACCAGCCGACCGCGTCGTCGGGCGCGATCGCGCCGACCGTGACCGTGTCGCTCCCGAACGACATCGACCCGCCCACGCCGATGCGTCGGAGCTTCGCGGAGGACTCGCCGAGGACCGCTTCGCCGTCGCGGAGGGCGCGCACGATCGCGTCGCGTTCGTCCGCGGGGAGGAAGGGCGCGTACTCGCCGGGGTCGACGGCGAACGCGTCGATCGGGATCTCGTACGGCAGGGGAGGCCGATCGACGAGGGCGCCGGTGTCATCGTGCGACTCGGTCATCCAGAGCGTGTCGCCCTCGACGACGACGTCTCTCGTGATGCCGTCGGCCGAGCCGATCCTGGCGGGGAAGGACTCGGGGAACCCGCCGGGCATCCACGCGAGCCATGCCGGGACCGCGTCGGGCGGAGCCGAGCCCGTCGGCGGTGCCGGGCTCGGTGTGATGGCCGAGGTCGCGGTCGGCTCACCGACGACCCGTTCGCTCGAGGTCTTCGGCCACAGGATCACCGCGAGTCCGATCACCGTGATGAACGAGAACGCAGCGAAGGCACGCCGTCGTTGCGCCTGTGCCCGGGTGACGCGCGTCATCGGTTACCCGGCGTACCCGTTCGGTTCCTGCAGCGTCGCCGCGCCGACGCTGACCAGGAGGTCCCAGCTGTTCCTGAGCGAGACGACCGCCAAGACCAGCACCACCACGAGCAACGCTCGGAACGCCGCATCGAGCGAGCCGCGCCCGAGGAACCATCCCGCGAGGATCACGGCCGCGTACGCGAGCGCGCTCGAGCCGAAGCGGACGTACGGCACCCACGCGCCGAGCGTTCGCGTCGTACTCCGGATCGTCGCGAGGAGGCTCGGCAGGATCACGGCCATGCTGACGATCCCTCCGACGATCAGGAACCGGCTCGTCGCGGTCGCGCTCTGTGGGATGAGCACGAACAGCGAGAGGAAGAGCATCAGCGCGAAGTTCGCGAGCGTCACCCGGGCGAGCGCGCGGACCTCGGACCTCGACAGCACCGCCCGCAGGTGGAGCGACAATCCCACGAACATCAGACCGACGAGCGTCGCGGCGGCCGTCCCCGACACGACGTAGAAATCACGCCAGCGCTGCGCCAGGACCTGGTACGGCACGCCTGCAGTCTGCCATGGTCGGCGCGGGGCGTTGACCCGCGCCGGACGGTTCCGTCACGATGTTCCGGCCGTGGTCCGCGACCCATCCCCCCATCGGCGGCGGCCTCATGGCCCCACCGCCGGCTCCGGCCTCTCCCGGCGGGAGTTCATCCGGTCGACCGGGATCCTGGCCGCCGCGACGATCGCCCCGTTCTCGTTCGTGCCAAGCGCGTCCGCCCGGACCGACCGCCTCCACCGGTACCTGCAGCAGAAGCTGGACGCGTGCAACACGCCGAGCCTCGCCGTCGCCGTCGTCCGTGGAGACGACATCGTGTTCGCGGACGCGGTCGGTTGGGCCGACCGGGAGCTCAGCCTCCGGGCGACGCAGCAGACGCCGTACATGCTGGCCTCGATCTCGAAGACGATCACGTGCGCGGGGATCATGGGCCTGGTCGAGGACGGCCGGCTCGATCTGGACACGGATATCAACGAGTACCTGCCGTTCGAGGTCCACGTCCCGAAGACGCCGGACATCCCGATCACGATGCGGATGCTGCTGACCCATACGTCTGCGATCCGCGACCGGTACCAGGTCTGGGGAACGCCCTGGTCCGATCCGACGCTCTACTTCCACGGCGACTCGCCGATCCCGCTGGGTGCCTTCTGCCGGTCGTACTTCGAGGTCGGCGGGAGCAGGTACGAGAAGCAGGGCAACTTCTACGAACGACCTCCGGGCACGAAGTACGCGTACTCGAACCTGGCGGTCGCGCTCTCGGCGTATGTGGCGGAGGCGATCAGCGGGGTCGACTTCGACGCGTGGTGCCTGCGACGCGTCTTCGGGCCGCTCGCGATGGCGAACTCCGGGTTCCGTCTGGCCGACGTGGACGCCTCGACCGTCGCGATGCCGTACACATCCTCACCGCAGGGCTTCGATCCGATCTTCCAGTACGGCTATCCCGACTACCCCGACGGCGAGGTCCGCACGAGCGCGAAGCACCTGGCTCGGTGGCTCGGCGCGTTCATGAACTTCGGTGAGTTCCACGGCGTCCGTGTGCTCGACGCCGACACCGTCAGGGAGATCCGACGCGACCAGATCCCCGGCCTGGTCGACTGGCCGCAGGGCCTGATCTGGTACGGGGACGGGTGGCCAGGCTTCTCGACGCTCGGTCACCACGGAGGCGACTTCGGCGTGACGACGCGGATGTTCTTCCGGCCGGACCAGCGCGTCGGCGTGGTGACGCTCACGAACTCGTACACGAACCAGCAGCACTGGGTGCGGTTCAGCGACATCGAAGCGCACCTGTTCGCCGAGTTCTCCTCCTGACGCGCCCGAATCCCCCGACAAGAACGCCGGATAGGCCGGTCTGGGGATGGCGCCGTCCGCGACGCGAGCGGTAGCGTTCTCCTGTCGGCGCGGTGTCTCCTCCCCGGTCGACATCCCCCTCGCTCCTTCCCCGAGACGTGGCTTCCCTGTGGCAGGGCTCGCGGAAGGGGACCGGCATGGACGACGTCGCGAGGGTGGTGCTCGCCGTCGAGGCGCAAGAGGTTGCGGAAGAGGTGCTGCACTTCCTCGATCGCAGCGGTCGCGCGCGCGTCGTCGCGACCGCTGCCGACGACCGCCAGCTGCACGAAGCGGTCCGCCAGCTCGAGCCCGACGCGGTCGTCGCGGAGCCGACGATCGCATCCGCGAGCGTCGGCTCCGCGACGCTGTTGACGCTCGCGATGCGCGAATCGGTCGCCTCGCTCCGAGCGGCGGTGGCCGCGGGCGCCGACGGGTTCTACGTCTGGCCGCAGGAGCGGGAGGGACTGCTCCGACACGTGAACGCGATCGCCGCCGCGCGCCGCGTGCCCGATCGCCGCGCCACCGTCATCGCGGTGCACGCGGCGCGCGGCGGCGCCGGGTGCACGTTCGTCGCGGCACAGCTCGCGCAGGCGCTGTCGGATCTCGGCTCCGCCTGTCTGCTCGTCGAGTGTGACCTCACGTACTCCGACCTGACCCAGGCGCTGGGGTACACCGACGCCGACACCTCCTCCATCGCCGATCTGGCATCGGTCGGAGACGATCTCGGCGTCGAGCACGTCGAGGGGATCCGGCTCCGGCACGACGGCGGGTTCGGGGTGTTGCTGGGCCCGGCGGACGTCGGGACCGTCGTCACGGACGACGCGCTACGGACCGTGGTCGGCCTTGCCGCCGCGTCGGCCGATGTCGTCGTGTTGCATCTCCCACGGGAGCTCTCGTCCGTCGCGAGGTGGTGCTTCGAACAGGCCGATCGGGTGCTCGAGGTGCTCACACTCGACGTCCTGTCGTTCCGCGCGTCGACCCGCGCGCTCGAAGCGCTCGCTCCGCTGGCCGTCCGGCCGCGGGTGAGCTTCGTCGTGAACCGCGCCGCACGCAGCGAGATCACGCCCGGGGACGTGCGAAGGGTCTTCGACGAGGATCCGCTCGCGGTGATCCCGGCCGACGCATCCGTCCCGCGGCTGCAGGACCACGGTCGGCTCACGCCCGCGAGGGGACGCGTCGGGCGCGCCTTCGCCCGTCTCGCCGAGCGCCTCTCCGCCGATCGTGCGGCGAGCGAGGAGGAGGCGTCGTGAGCCGCGATCCCCTCACGCTCGTTCGGCGGGAGCTGCGAGACCAGCTCCGCCAGCGGGTCGATGCGCGTGGCCTCGCGACGGCGCCTCCCACGGAGCGACGCATGCGGGTCCGCGAGGAAGCGATGGCCGTCTTACGCGAGCGCGGCGCGATCCTGCCCGCGCGCGAGCTCGCTCGCATGGTGAACGAGATCTCCGACGACGTCGTCGGGTTCGGACCGATCGAGTTCCTCTTGAAGGACCCGACGGTGACCGAGGTCATGGTGAACGGACCGGACGACGTGTTCGTGGAGCGGGAGGGGCGGATCGAGAGGGTGCCGGATCGGTTATTCGAGGGGGAGGAGCCGGTCCTGCACCTGATCGAGCGGATCGTCGGGCCATTGGGTCTCCGGGTCGACCAGGCGTCACCTTGGGTGGACGCGCGACTTCCGGACGGCTCCAGGGTCCATGCGATCGTTCCGCCTCTCTCGCTCCGCGGTCCCGTGCTCACGATCCGTCGGTTCTCGCAGGTCCCGATCGAAGCGGAGGATCTGGTCCGCTCGGCGAGCATCGGGCCGCGCGCCCTCGGGTTCCTGGGCGCGTGCGTCCGCGGGCGTGTGAACATCGTGATCAGCGGCGGGGCGGGCAGCGGCAAGACGACGCTGCTCGGCGTCCTCTCCGGGTTCATCCCGGACGACGAGCGGCTCATCACGATCGAGGACGCGGCCGAGCTGCGCCTGGCGAAGCCGCATGTCGTGTCGCTCGAGGCACGCCCGGCCAACGTCGAGGGCCGCGGCGAGATCACGGTACGAGACCTGGTGCGCAACGCGCTCCGGATGCGGCCCGACCGGATCATCGTCGGCGAGGTCCGCGGCGGAGAGGCGCTCGACATGTTGCAGGCGATGAACACCGGTCACGAAGGAAGCCTCAGCACCGCGCACGCGAACTCGGCCCGACATCTGCTGTGGCGCCTCGAAACGATGGCGATGATGTCGGATGTCGATCTGCCTGCCGCCCACGTCCGGTCGCAGGTCGCGGCGGCCATCGACGTCGTCGTGCAGCTCGCACGACTCCGCGATGGCCGCCGCATCATCTGGGAGATCGCCGTCGTCGAGGGCACACGACGCGGAGAGCCGATCGTCGAACCCGTCTTCCGGTTCCGTCCGCGCGAGGGCGGCCTCGGCCGGTTCAGCGCGAGCGGGATGATCCCCGCGATCGTGGACATGCTGCGCCAGCGCGGCGAGGACCTCGCTGACGACGTGTTCGCGGTCGGGGAGGACGCCGCGTGAACGCACTCGCGGTCGCCCTGCTGGGTGTCGCGGCGCTCTGCGCGGAGGGCTCGGCGCGAGCCGCGCGACGCGCGGACGTCCGGCGCCGCGCGCGCGGCGACGCGATCCGCACCGACACCCGTGTCGTGGATCCCGTGCGCACCCTGAGGATCATCGGAACGCCGGCTGTTGCCGCCGCGGTCGGCCTCATGATCCACGGTGCGATCGGGATGGTCGTCGCGGTGGCCGCGGCGCTCGGTATCCGGCGGCTGGGCCTTCTTCGTCGGGCGCGGACGCGGGAGGCCCGCCGGGACGAGCAGCTCGCCGACGCCGTCGCCGCTCTGACGGCCGCCGTCCGTTCGGGCATGTCGGTTCCGCAGGCGGTGGCCTACGCGATGCGGGAAGCGGAGGAGCCCGTCGCGGACGATCTGGCACGGCTCGTCGCAGATGTGGAGTTCGGCGTTCCGCTCGGGGTGGCCGTCGACGCGTGGGCGGAACGAACGGGGAGCGAGGATGCGCAGCTCGTCGCAGGTGCGCTCGACCTGCACCGCCGGAGCGGCGGCGACCTGCCCGCGGTGCTCGATCAGGTCGCCGCGACGATCCGCGAGCGCGTCGCCGTCGGTCGCGAGACCCGCGCGCTGACCGCGCAGGCTCGGTTGTCCGGATGGATCCTCGGGGTGCTGCCGGTCGGGTTCTTCTGCTTCCTCTGGATCACCTCACGCCGAGACATCCAGGCAGCGCTCTCCACCCCGGCAGGCCTCGCGTCCGTGCTGACGGGGGTCGTTCTGGAGGTGGGAGCGTTCTTCTGGATCCGTTCGCTCCTTCGGGTGGGCTGACATACCGATGCTCGCCGGTGCGTTGGCGGCCTGTGCCGTACTCGCCGCGTTCACAGCAGCGCGCGGGCTGCGACGCGGGCCTCCGATCGGCTCGATCCCGGAGCCGGCGCCACTCGGTCGGAGAGCCGTTCGTCGCCGTGCTCGAGGCGTCGAACGCGAGATCCCTCAGCTGCTCGATCTCCTGGCGGCCGGCTCGACGGCCGGCCTGTCGGCGGAGCTCTCGCTCCGAAGAGCCGCGGACGCGCTCCGGGGTCCGCTCGGCGAGGACATCCGAGCGATCGCCCACCGGGCGGACCTCGGCGCTCGCTGGCGGGACGAGCTCGAGGCATACGCGGGCCGGACAGGCGCCATCGACCTGCGCCGGACGGTCGCCGTCCTCCAGCGAACGGAGCGGCTCGGGTCCTCGCTCGCCGACGCCACGCGCGAGCTCGCCGCGAGCGTTCGTCAGGCGCGGCGGAGCGCCTCGCTCGAACGGGCGAGGACCGCGCCGGTCAAGATGCTGTTCCCCCTCGTGTTCCTGATCCTGCCCGCATTCCTCCTCCTCACGGTGGTTCCCGTGCTGCTCACCACCGTCCGCTCCATCCGCTGAGAGGAGGTGAAGCGATGTACTTCCTGCTTTCGCTCTGGGTCCGCGCGACGACGTCGCTGCGTCGTGAGGAGGGACAGACGACCGCGGAGTATGCCCTGGTGATCCTCGCGGCGGCGGCGATCGCCGTCGTCCTCATCGCCTGGGCACGCTCGTCGGGCAAGCTGCCGGCGTTCTTCGACAACATCATCGACACGGTGATCGGGGATGCGAACGCGGCCTGACGCGGGCGCGCGCGTGGGCCTGTCCGATCGCGGATCGGCGACGGTGGAGTTCGCGCTCGTCCTGCCGCTCGTGCTCGTCGTCGTCTTGGGCCTCGTCCAGGTGGGGCTCGTCGTCCGCGATCGCCTGCTGGTGGAGGCGGCGGCGCGCGCGGGAGCGCGCGCCGCCGCGATCCAGGACGACCCCGCGGCGATCGGGGACGCCGCGATGATCGCGGCGCCGGGTCTCGACGCCGGCCGCGCCGACGTCTCCGTCGCCCGATCAGGGTCGCGCGGCGACCCGGTGACGGTCCACATCGTCTACGACGACCCGTTCCGCGTGCCCTTCATCGCGTGGCTGCTGGGTTCCGGCGTCACGCTCAGCGCGGAAGCCGCGGCACGGCAGGAGTTCGGTTGAGCACCGAGCGAGGATCCGTCTCGATCGTGTTCGCCGTGGGCGTGCTGCTCGTGCTCGTGCTGACCATGGGGATCGCCGACGTCGGTCGCGTCGTGCTCGCGCGATCGCGGGCGCGCACGGCCGCCGACGCTGCGGCGCTCGCCGCGGCCGACGAGCTCGCACTCCCGACGGGCCTGGATCCCGCGACGTTGGCGCAGGAGTACGCCGCCCGCAACAGCGCCAGCCTGACGGCGTGCGTGTGCGAGGTGGGCACGTTCGAGGCCGATGTGACCGTGACCGTCCACGTCGGGAACCTCGTGCTGTTCCTGGGTGCGCGCGACGCGGTCGCGCGCGCCCGCGCGGTCGTCGACCTGCCGAGCGGCTGACGACGGCACGAAGCCGGCCTTAGACAGAGTGGGGGTTCGCGACGTTCACCACGACGAGCGCCGCGAGCACGAGCAGGGCGGCCGCGCTCTGCAGCGTCAGCGTGACCCGCCGGACGCTCCATCGCTGGATCGCGATCGGCTCGTGCTCGGGCGCCAACGCGCGGAATCGGTCGATCAGGTCGGGCGCATGCTCGTTCAGCATCTGTCGCAGCTGTCGTGGGACCGCCGGTCCCTGCGCCGCCGCGAACGCCTCGCCGATCTCGTCGGGCGAGAACCGTTCGGTGGCGCATCGGTAGACGCGCTCCGCGCCTGCCGCGAGCCCGAGCACGAGCATCATGTTCGCGAGGTCGACGGCCTGGCGCCACGGCGACGGTCGCATCTGCCCGAACGCGACGTCGATCAGGAAGAGCTCATCGCCGCGGACAAGGACGTTGCCCGGCTTGACGTCCCGGTGCGACAGCCCGTGGTCCCACAAACACCGGACGGCTCGGAGACCCTCGTCGATCGCCGCGTCGCTCAGCCGGGTCTTCGGCTCGACCTCGTTCGCGTCGACGAACGACGTCATCAGGAGGTACTCGCGGTCGGGATCGACCTCGACGAACCCGCGCGGGCGGACGGTCGGGACGTCGGCCTCGCTCATGAGACGGAGCATGTAGTCCTCGTACTCGACGAGGCGCCGGACGCTCTCGAAGGAGGCTTCGTCCTCGAGCTCGCCGTACAGGATCGTCCGGCCGAGCTTGTACCAACGGTCGGCGCGCAGGTGGGTGGAAGAGTAGAGCTTCGCGAAGCGCGTCGACGTCCGGCCGCTCTTCCGGTCGCAGACCTCCAGCTTCAGCGGCGTCGAACCTCCGGACGATTCCTCGCCGACCGGTTCGACGGACACGAGCTCGAGGCCAGCCTGCTCCTCCAGGGCCGTCTTGATCGCGTCCTCACGGTGCTCGTCGATCTCCAGGTGCGCCGCCCGGCCGCGCCGCGCGTACGTCACGGGGAAGATGTCGTCGGGACAGAAGATCCGGAAGGCGAGCACCGCGACCGCCGCTCCGAAGATCGCGCCGAACAGGTCGTCGGTCGGACGGTCCTGGCCGAGCTCGATCTGGGCGGCCGACAGCAGGGCGACCGCGAGCGCCGAGGCGGCGAAGGCCCACCGGCGCATCGTCCCCTGCGGCACGAGCGAGTAGGCCATGCCGACGAGCGTCACGGCGAGCGCCGCGGCCTCCGGGGAGGGACTCGACCCCTCCCACCCGGCGAGCGAGTGCACGCCCAAAGGCGTCGGTCGTGAGATCGCGGCGCCGAGCACGGCGACCCCGATCCGGAGGATGAGGATCGAAGCGACGAAGGTCACGAGATGCCGGCCGCGGCGGTACCACGCGAGGACCCCGATCGTGCCCCACCGGAGCGCGAAGATGACCCAGCCCGAGCCGAGGAACGCGAACGCGTAGGCGAGGTCGGTGGCGACGCGCGACCGAGCGGCCTGGGCGCCGCGCAGGACCTGGTCGTCGAACCGGTCGAGCAGGATCGGCGTGCCTCGCGCGGTCGCGACACCCCACACGAAGCCGGCCACCAACACGAGGGCGAGCCAGGCCCAGCCCACGGCGCCCAGCCGGAATGGGGCGCGCTCGCGACCGCCGGCGGGGCGCCGGCGCGGCCCGAAGGGCAGGCTCGGCTCATCCGAGGGCTCCGTGACGTCGGACCGGTCGACGGGCTCCTCGGGGAGGGTCTCGTCGTCGCCCGGCGGATGCTGCGATCGCTCTTCGTCGGCGTCGTTCGCGGCCTTCGTGGTCACGCCGGCACGCCCGCCTTCCGCGCGGCGGGCTTCGTCCGCTTCGACCTCGAGCGCGCGTGCCGATCCGTCCGGTGCCACCGATCCTTCGTCCTGAGCCAGAGTGGGTACGTGACCGCGCCGAGCGGGATCTGCAGGAGGAACGTCAGCAACCGGAACAGCAGCGTCCCCGCGACGACGTCGATGCGGTCGCCGCCGGCCCACACGAGCGCGCCGATGTAGCTGAGTTCGATGAAGCCCAGACCGCCGGGCGTGAGCGGGATCACCGTGACGAGTCGTGCGAACGCGAATGCCGCGAGCGCTTCGACCCAGGTGACCTGATCGGCGGTGACGCCGACGACCCGGATCGACATCAGGAGGACGAGGAAGAGCGAGAGGTGGCTCGCGATCGTCGTGACGGTCAGCCAGACGCCGCGCTCGCGGAGCAGCTCCAGGCTGTCGCGACGGAACCGGACGGCGACCTCGCCCCAGTCATCGCTCGGTGGGCGGCGGCGGAGCAGCCGTTGGACCGCTCCCACCGCGCGCCGGCAGGCCCGGCCGATCGCGGCCGCGAACGACTCCTTCCAGAGGCAGAGCGCGAGCAGCGCCGCGGCGAGGACGAGCGCCGCGACGCCGATCGCCGATGCGACTGCGAGCCGCGGGTCGATCGTGCCGCCGATCATCAGGAGCCCGAGCGCGACGACCGGCAGCACCAGCTTGATCGCCGTGTTCCAGATCCCGGTGACGAGCGTGAAGCGCGCGAAGTCACCCTCGCGGTACCCCCACGAGTGGAAGATCCCGTAGCTCACGCCGACCGCGATCGCCCCGCCCGCCGGCACCGTGTTCGCGACGGTCGTCGTCGTCTGGTTCTGCACGGCCGCCATCCGCAGGTTCAGGCCCGGCATCGCGGCGATCGACTGGAGCCAGTACGTCACGAGGTTCAGCACGGTGACACCGGCGAGGAGCGCGATCTGGAAGCCCGTGAGCGAGGAGACCCTCGTCCAGACGGAGCGGTAATCGGCGATCTGCGGGATCACCGCGACGAACACGCCCACGACGAGAGCGACCGCGAACACGATCTGCGCGACGCGCCACCAGCGCCTCGCGCCACCCGACCGGCCCCCGCTCGTCATGGCGGACCGTACGTTCCCGCAGGACGACGGGGCGAAACGACGGGTCAGCGATGGGTCATTCCAGGTCGCGAACCTGCGGTCGACGCACCCGCGGCGACCGGTACTCGGGCTCCGAGCGCGCGACGAGGAACTCGATCGCGGCCCACAGCGTCTTGGACCGCGGGTAGAACCAGACGGGGACGGCGCCCAGGACCCCGATGCTCATCGCCAGGAGCGGCGCGACCGGGACGACGGGAACGGTAAGCGCGATGCCGACGATCAGGACGACCAGCCAGAACCCCACCGCCACCGCGTAGTTGATCGCGATGGCGCCGAGGAACCCGCCCTCCTCCCGCTCGAACCGGAGGTCGCACACCGGGCACCGGGGCTTCAGCCGGAAGAAGGTCTCGAAGATCCGGCGTTCGCCGCACCGCGGGCAACGCTTGCGGAGCCCTCGCACGAGCACGCGGAAGGTCCCCGCCTCGGGGAACTTGGGTCCCTCGTCGGGCTCGTCCGCCTCGGGGTCGAGCATCCCATAGGGGTTCATCGCATCGCCTCCGAGCCTCCCAGGCTAGCCCCGGACGGCGCCTGCCATGTGCGACCCACGACGAACGGCCGACGCCCTCGTCGCGGCGCAGGTGTACCATCGCCGGACGATGCAGAAGAGGTCGACGGGCTCGCCGCGGGCGTCACGTCTGCCGCTCGGCCGCTCCCGGCGGTCGGAGCTCAACGTGATCGACTACACGCTCGCCAAGCGCGCGCTGCTCCGCGACGCGCAGACGGGACTCAACTCGGTCAACGAGCTGTGCGACGCCCATCCGGAGCTGATGCGGGCCGCGAAGCACGTCGGCGAGCCGACGCGGATCGACTGCCCGGTCTGCGGCAAGGACAAGCTCGTCCTCCTCGCCTACGTCTACGGCGACCGGCTCCGAGCGGACAACGGTCGGGTATGGTCGATCGACACGGGCATGCGGATGGCCGCCGCCGACCCATCCACGCGCTGCTACGTCGTCGAGGTCTGCCGGGTGTGTCACTGGAACCACCTCCGCGAGACCTTCATCGCCCGCCGTTCGGCCACCGGCTGAATCCGCCAAGCTCCACGGAAGCGTCACCACCGGCTTCCACCCGGCGCAACCCCCGTTGCTAGCATCGAGCGGCCGTGGCAACCGACTCCCGACCGTCCACGAAGAAGGACGGCTACGTCCCCAGGCACGCCTCATCCAAGGCCGCGAAGAAGTCGTCGAGGCGTTCCTTCCTCCGCCGGCGCTGGTGGCTGCTCGTGCTGCTCACGCCGGTCGTGGTGGTGGTGTTGGGCACGCTCGCGCTGTACATCGCGTACGCCCGGATCGATCTTCCGAACGCGCTGCCGCCGATCCGGACGACCTACCTCTACGACCGCAACGGCAAGCCCCTCGCGACCTTGCACGGCGTCGTCGACCGGACCGTGATCCCCCTCTCGCAGATGTCGCCGAACATCAAGAACGCGGTCATCGCGACCGAGGATCACGACTTCTACAACCACCCCGGCGTCGACGTGTTCGGCATCGCCCGGGCCGCGTACACCGACCTCATCAAGCGCCAGACCGTCCAAGGTGCGTCCACGATCACCGAGCAGGTCGTCAAGAACGTCTACGCCGGCTCGTACGAGACCGACCCGGACACCGGTCTGCACGTGTACATCCCGCCGGAGCGCACGGTCGCCGAGAAGATCCGTGAGGCGTTGCTCGCCGTCAAGCTCGAGAAGGAGCTGGGGAAGGACGCGATCCTCGCCAAGTACCTCAACACCGTCTACTTCGGACACGGCGCCTACGGCGTCGAGGCGGCCGCGCAGACGTACTTCGGCAAGCACGCGAGCCAGCTCACCGTGCTCGAGTCGGCGACGCTCGCTGGCGTCCTGCATGCGCCGGAGCTCTACGATCCGATCGATCGCCCGTACGACAACAAGTTCCGGCGTGACTACGCCCTCGACCAGATGGCCGCGTACGGCTACCTCGCCCCCTCGGAGGCCGCGAAGCTGAAGGCGAAGCCCTGCTGCGGCACGGTGGCGGGGGGAAGCACCGAGCGGATCTCGGCGCCTGGTCAGTCGGAGTACTTCGTCGACTACGTGCGGCAGCAGCTCCAGGCGAAGTACGGCGAGGCGAAGGTGTACGGAGGCGGGCTGCAGGTGACGACCTCCCTCGACCTGCGCCTCCAGCGCGCCGCGGAGGCAGCGATCCGGCAGGAGCTGCCCTCCGCGAGCGATCCCGCCGCGGCGCTCGTCTCGATCGACCCCCGAACGGGTCAGATCCTCGCGATGGCCGGCGGACGCGACTGGGCCAAGAGCAAGGTGAACTACGCGACGATGGCGGGAGGCTCCGGCCGCGAGGCCGGGTCGGCGTTCAAGCTGTTCACCCTCGCCGCGGCGATGAAGGCCGGGTACAGCCTCAACGCCACCTGGAGCGGCCCGAACTCGATCACGATCCGCGACTGCCCCGACCCGACGTCGTCCGACGGCTACTGGCATCCGGTGAACGCGGAAGGCGCGGGCACGTATACGCTCGCGCTCGCGACGGCGCACTCCGTGAACACGATCTTCGCGCAGGTGATCGCGCAGCTGGGCCCGGATAAGGTCGTCGACATGGCGCATGCGCTCGGGATCCGCTCGTACCTGCCGGACGTCTGCTCGATCACCCTCGGGTCGGTCGCCGTGAACCCGCTCGAGATGACGAACGCGTACGCGACGATCGCCGACGGCGGGATGCGCTACTGGGCCACGCCGTTCGTCGAGGTGAAGAACCCGGGCGGCAAGGTCGACACGATCTCGCAGCTGGGTCAGCAGGTGATCGACCAGAACAACGCGGACCTGGTCACGTATGCGCTCCAGGGCGTCGTCCGCTACGGCACCGGGTACGCGGCCGCGATCCCGCCGTACCCCGTCGCGGGCAAGACCGGCACCGCGAATGAGAACGTCGACGCATGGTTCTGCGGCTACACGATCCAGGTCGCGACCTGCGTCTGGATGGGGTGGCCCAAGGGCGAGATCCCGCTCGAGAACATCGAGGGCGTCCCGTCGGTGTTCGGGGGCACGATCCCCGCGGCGATCTGGCACGACTACATGACCGTCGCGATGGACGGTCAGACACCAGAGTCCTTCCCGACGCCGTCGTTCGTCGGCTACTCGATCGGTCCCGAGACGCCGGTGCCCGTCGCGCCCTCGCCGAGCCCCTCGCCGTCTCCGTCGGAGACGCCGAGTCCGACCCCGTCGAAGTCGAAGGGTCCGAGCCCTTCGGCGAGCCCGTCCGGCTCGCCGAGCCCGGACGGGACCCCCACGCCGACCGCCCCGCCCTAAAGCCCGGTCCGTCACGCGGACGGGGCGCTCGTGACCAACGCGAGATCGAGCGGGATCGTGGCCATGACGGCGGTCCCGCGGCCGGGCGTCGAGCGCACCGCGAACGTGCCGCTCGCGAGCTCGACGCGCTCCCGCATCGAGGCCAGTCCGACGCGTCCGGCACGGAGGTGGTCGCGCACGTCGCCGGTCTCGAAGCCCTGCCCGTCGTCCTCCACCTCGATCCGCAGTTGCGACTGGTCGCTCTCGACGTGGACGGTGACGCGGGTGGCGCCGGCGTGCTTGCCCACGTTCGTGAGGGACTCCTGGACGACGCGGAACGCGAGCGTCTCGAGGTCGTCCGGGATCACACGGACGATCGTTCCCGAGAACTCCGTCTCGATCCCCCGGTCGGTTCCGAATCGAAGGAGAGACTCGCGGAGGGCAGGCATCAGGCCTCGCTCTTCGAGCACCGGGGGCCGGAGGCCGGCCATCAGGCGCCGCAGCGAGTCGGCCTCCTCGGCGAGCTCCTGACGGATCTTCGCGAGCACGTCGAGCCCCCGCTCGGTGTCGCCGGCCTTGATCATCAGCAGGGCGGCCTCCAAGGAGAGCGACGCGGCGGACACGCCTTGCACCGGACCGTCGTGGAGGTCGCGCGCGATCCGGTTCCGCTCCTGCTCGACCAACGAGTTCGTGCGTCGGAACAGCCGCGTGCGGTCTTCGTCGCGGTCTTGGAGGAACTGGAAGAGGGAACGGATCGTCTGGTCGGCCACCTTCGCCGCCGTGACGTCACGGGCGAGCATGAGCCGGCGCGGCGGCTCGGTGGGGACCTGGGACATGCGCGCCTCGATGAACAGCGGCTGGCCTTCGTGGCGCTGGAGCTCCGCCTGCCCGGTCTCGGGCAGTCGGGCGAACGCCGCGTCGGCGCCTTGCACCGACGCGGCGACCGCCGACCACGACTCGCCCTCGATCGCGCTGCGATCCATCCCGACCATCCGCGCGAACGCGTCGTTCGCGCGAACGATGACGTCGTGTTCGTCGAGCTCGACGAAGCCGTCGACGGCCGCGTCGAAGACGAGGCGGAGGTGTTCCTCCGACCGCCGGAGCGTCTCGTTCGCCTCCCGGACGCGTTCGAGGGCGAGGTCCGCCTCACGCAGGGCTGTCTCCTGCCGGGACAGCGCGTCCTCCACGGCGTGGTGCGCCTGGGTGCTGGCGACCTGGTTCGCGACGACCCGGGCCGCGATCCCGCCACCCAACAGCACGATCAGCAGCGTCGACTCGAAGGTGCCGATCGACTTCAGGTTCCCGAGTACGGCGACGCTCGTCAGGGCACCGCACGCGGCGACGATCGAGATGCTGGCGAGGATCGGGCGGGCGAGCCGCATGCGCGACATCGGCACCTGGGCGCCGTGCGGCACGAGCGTCAGGACGGCTGCGAGCAACAGCGGGCTGAGGATGAACACGACGATCACCCATGGATCGCCGGAGTCGGCGCCCCCGCGCGTCCAATCCCAACCGAAGATGACCGTCGCGATCGAATACGCGGCGAAGGCGAGGAACTGCAACAGATGCGAGGTGGTCGGCACCCACAGCGTGAGGGCCGCGAAGTTCGTGAACTGTGACGATGCCAGGATCGCGATCACCCCGGCCGAGATCGAGGTCGTCGTCGTCGTCCCCGGCGGCGTGATCACCAGGTAGAGGATCGCCGCGACCGAGACGGCGATCAGCATCGCGTCGATCGCGATCTCCCGACGGTCGCGGACGTCGAAGTGCGCCCTGAGCTCGTCGCGCATCGCGATCGTGAACGGGACGAGCAGCCCGAGGAGCACCACGTCGGCCGCTCGCGGACGGATCGACATCGCCCCGGTGCTCCCGACGACCATGAACGCCGCGCAGACCGCCGCGACCAGGAACATCGCCCAGCCGATGCCGGCGCCGCTCGGCCATGCGTCGCCCGTATGCGTGCTCGCCCGGATCAGGAGTCCCGCGACGAGCGCCGCGACGGCCGCGGCGCCCGCGCCGACCACCGCCTGCGTGTGGGATCCGTCGCCCGCGACGGCGGTCGCGGTGATCCCGCCCGCCGCCACGACGCCGAGGAGAGCCGCGACGCTCGGGATCGTTCGACGGGGGATCGTCGCGTCCATGACGTTCCATCATGGACGAACGCCATGCCCCGCTCCATCACCCGGACGGTCGAAGCCGTCGGCCGGACGGACTAGCCCCGCGGCGGGAGCGGCCTACTCGATCAGGCGGCGCCGGAGCGCTTCCGCGACCGCCGCGGTGCGGTCCGAGGCGCCCAGCTTCTCGAAGATGTGCTCGAGATGGGTCTTCACCGTGTCGGGCGAGATGTAGAGACGTTCGGCGATATCGCGGTTCGTGTGGCCGAACGCGAGCAGCTGCAAGACCTCGATCTCTCGCGCCGTGAGCGTCTCCGCCTTCCGGTCACGCTCCTTCGCGGTGGAGAGCTCCTCCGCGAGCGCCACCACGAGCTGCGGGTCGATCACCATGTTGCCGCCGGCGACGAGGCGAACGGTCTGGATCAGGTGCTCGGCGTCGCGAGCCTTCAAGACGTACCCGCGGGCGCCGCTCCGGACGGCCTCGACGACGAATTGACGGTCGTCGTAGGCGGTGAGCATGATCACGCCGACCTTGGGGTGCTGATCGCGGATCACCCGGGCCGCCTCGAGGCCGTCCATCTCGGGCATCCTGATGTCGATGAGCGCGATGTCGGGGTTCTCGCTGCCGACGAGCTCCAGCAGCTCCTTGCCGTTGGATGCCTCGCCGACGACCTCGATCCCGTCGGCCATGTCGAGGTACCGCCGCAGCCCCTGCCGCACGAGAGAGTGATCGTCCGCGATCGCGACCCTGATCGTCACAGGCTCCTCCGTCGGCCTCGTGCACACGTGCCCGGACGGAGCGAGCCCCCCCGGGTCGCGGCAATCCTAAACGGTTTCCGGCGTGGGCGAGAGATGCCGGCCGCGTCCCACGTTCGTGGTCAGAAGACAGGTTGCCAGTTGATGAAGAGGAAGCACAGGATGCCGAAGCCGGCCGCGGACCCGATCAGGATCGCCGCCTCGGGCGGTCTCCGACGCTCGGCCGCGATCGCGAGCCCCCAGAACACGGGGAAGACGACGGCCATGAAGCGCGGCATCGATGTCAGCGGCCGCTGGTCGTACGTGAACGTCAGCGGGACCAGCACGCTCAGCGCGGCGTAGACGCTGTACGTCACCGGCACCCGGAAGGCGGCGATCGCGATCCCCCCCACTGCGACGCCGACCACGACCACGTCGAGCAGCCACCACGTCTGGTAGCGCCACGCGAGGCGCAGGGCGTGCCACGCGGCCGCGAGCGGGAACGTCGGTTCGCGCTGCCACGCCCGCTGCGCGTCCAGCGGCGCGAAGAACTCCTGGAACCGGATCTGCCAGTACGCGAAGTACGCGAGCGGCCCGAGCGCGACGCATGCCGATGCGGCCAGCCTCGGCAGCAGCACGCGTCCGTCGCGCCACTGTCGGATCGCCTCCACGGCGAGGGCGACGATCAGCAACACGCCGACGTTCCTCGTCATCGCGGCGCCCGCGCCCGCGACCGCGGCCCACGCCCAGCGATCGCGCCGCGCGAACCAGAACGCCGAGACCGAGAGCAACAGGAACAGCGGCTCGGTGTACGGTGCGAGCAGGAAGAACGCGGTCGGGAAGAACGCGCAGAACAGCATCGTCCTGCGAGCGGCCGCGTTCCCGAGCTCGAGCCTCGTGAGCGCGTGGAGCATCAACAGCGCGCCGAAGAACGCCGCGTTGCCGACGATGAGAGCCGCGCCGAGCGGACCGACGCCCGGGACCCACCCGGCGATCCGCACCGCGAGCGGGTACAGGGGGAAGAAGGCGGCGCTGCCGTCGTTCGGGGCATAACCGACGGTCGCGAGCCGCAGGAACCATGCGGCGTCCTGTCGCTGCGTCGCCGTGAACAGCATGTGCCAGCCCGGTGTGAGCACGGGAGCCGGGAAGCCCGCGTCGGTCGGCGGCTGCCCGATGGGCAGCGGGAAGATCGCTCCGCCGCCGATCACCGAGATCGCGGAGACGAGGAGCCTCGCCCCGATGAACGCCCACGCGGCGTCGCGGAGCCCGTCGCGGATCCTAGGAGCGGTGGCCGCGTCGCTCACGCCGCGACCCGCTCGGCCCGGGCCCGCGCGGCTCGCCAGCCCCGGGTCCCGAGCGGGAGCACGGGGGTGTCCTCCCGCACCCACACGATCACGCACCAGATCAGGATCGCGCCTCGCGCGAGGAGCGCGGCCTCGTACCAGCCTTCCTGCGACGTCATCGCCGCACCTTCGCCCGCGTAGACCGGGAAGAACCAGCGGAACCGCGTGATGAAGACCGCGACGTCGGCGGCCTCGAAAGCCGCGAACGCGGGCCAGCTGGGCAGCGCGAGCGCGAACCACGGGAGGAGCCACAACCCGTACTGCGGCGAGTAGACCTTGTTCGTGAGCAGGAAGCAGGCGATGAGCGGCAGGCCGAGCGTCCACCGAGCGAACGCCGGTTGCCGGACCGTCTTCAGCACGAGCACGACGCCGAAGCTCGCGACGAACGCGATCGCCGACCAGAGGTTGACCGCGCCCGTGGAGATGCACGCGGCGTCCCAGTGCCGGCACGCGACGTACCAGAGGCTGTCGAAGTCGGCGACGCGGTCGGAGTTGAAGCGGAAGAACTCGAACCACGAGCTCGGCGCGGCGATCGCGAACGGCAGGTTCACGACGAGCCACGTTCCGACGGTCCACCACAGCACACGGACCGACCGGTCGGGCTCCCGATCCTGGATCCCTTGCAGGAACAGCGGGATCACCAGCAACGCCGGATACAGCTTCGAGGCTGCTCCCAGGCCCAGGAGGAGGCCGGCCCAGCCGTCGCGTCGCGACGCGAACGCGACGAGCGCGAGCGTCGCGAACGCGACGGCGACGAGGTCCCAGTTCATCGTCCCGTAGATCAACAGCGTCGGCGCGAGCGCGAACCAGAGCGCGCGCCGACCCGCGAGGACCCAGATCCCGAACGCCGTCGCCGCGGCGAAGACGGTGAGGATCACGGCGTTCGTGTAATAGAAGCTCGACGTGTCGATCCCGGAGTAGCCGCTCAGCTGCGTCCGGACCTGCGCGATCGAGGCCGCGGCGCGCATCACGTACATCGTGAGCACGGGGTACTCGTCGCAGTGGTTGCCGTCGGCGGTCTGCTCGCAGGCATCGAGGAACGGGAGTCGTCCCCCGGCGAGCTGCTCGGTCGAAAGCAGCGGGACGATGTCCGAGTAGCAGAGGTCGTGGTACTGCCGGCCGTCGGAGTAATCACCTCCGGCGCAATGCGACTTGAGCGCCGTGCCAACCACCATCGTGCCCGCGGCGCAGAGCAGGACGACGCCGAGGCCGACCGCGCGCGTGGTGTGCTTCACGCGGCGCATCGTAGTCCGGGACCGCTCGCGCCCCGACCCCATGAGCGGTCGGTGTGAAGGTGCGAGTGCGCACTCGTAGAGTGCATGGTCGTGAGGTATCCAGCGTGAAGTACCGGGTGGAGCAGCTCGCGGCCGCGTGCGACGTCTCGGTCGATACGGTCCGCTACTACCAGTCGAGAGGGTTGCTCCCCCAACCCCAGCGCGAAGGCCGGGTCGCCTGGTACGGGGACTCCCACGCCGAGCGGATCGAGCGGATCCGGGACCTCCAGCGGAAGGGACTCACGCTCGCCGCGATCGGACGGGTCGTGCGCGGTGAGCTCGGCGAGGCCGATGCCGATCTGGCGGCCGCCGTGGCCGAGGCACGCGGCGACGTTCCCGATCACGCCGACCTGCTGAGCCTCGACGGGTTCGCGGAGACGAGCGGCGTGCCGGCCTCACTGATCCAGGCCGTCGAACGAGAGGGCATCCGGATCGGACGGAGGGTCGACGGCGAGATGCGCTACACCGCCGCCGACACCGAGCTCGTCCGGACGGCGCTCCGGCTGCTCGAGTTCGGGCTCCCGCTCGGCGATCTCCTCGAGCTCGCGCGCGACGCGGACGGCGCGCTCCGCGGGCTCGCGGAGCGCGCCGTCGACCTGTTCGATCGTCATGTCCGAACGCCGATCCACGACACGTCGGGCGACGACGCCGTCGCGGCCGCGCAGATGGTCGAGGCATTCCGAGAGCTCCTGCCCGCGGTCACCGCCCTCGTGTCGAACCACTTCCGCCGCGTCGTCTTGGAGGCCGCGGAGGCGCGGTTCGACTCGTGACGGACCCGCTCCCGGCCGGCGAGGAGAAGGCGCGGACCGTGCGCGGGATGTTCGATCGCGTCGCGCCCCGGTACGACCTGGTGAACCGGGTCATGACGTTCGGCATGGACGCCGGATGGCGTCGGAACGCCGTCCGCGCGCTCCACCTCCCTCCGGGGTCCCTCGTCTTCGACCTCGCGTGTGGCACGGGGGACCTGTGCCGTGAGCTCCGCACGACCGGGTATCGCGCCGTCGGATTCGACTTCGCGTACGAGATGCTCCGCGCCGCGCGGGCCGAGGCGCCGCTCGTCCAGGCCGATGTCCTCCGGCTGCCGGTGGCCGACCGCAGCGCGGACGGCGTGACGTGTGGGTTCGCCCTTCGGAACGTCGTCTCGCTCGCGGAGTTCTTCGCCGAGCTCGCACGCGTCGTCCGTCCCGGCGGCGCGATCGCGCTCCTCGACGCGAGCCGCCCGGACAACCGCCTCCTCCGCGCCGGGCACGCCGTGTACTTCGAGCGGGTCGTGCCCGTGATCGGGGGCGTGCTCTCGGACCGGGCCGCGTACCGGTACCTGCCGCGGTCGATGGCGTACCTGCCGCCCACGACGGAGATCGTCGCGATGCTCCGGCGCGCCGGGTTCCCCTCGATCCGGCGGCGGCAGCTCACCGGCGGGATCACGCAGCTGTTCGTGGGGACGCGCGCGTGACCGGCGAGGCGGTCTCGCTCCGCGGACGGATCCAGCGGCTCGGCGACGCGTTCGATCTCCTCGCTGCCTACGGGGACGCCGGGTTCCTCTTCGAACGTGGGGGGCTCGGCGTCGCCACCTCCGGCCCGGTGGTGGCGACCGCGTCGCCGGCCGCCGCGGCCCGGATGCTCGCCGACGTCGATCGCGCGATCCGTGGAGGAGGTCGGACGGTCGCGGTCGGCGCACTGCCCTTCCTCGGCGGGTCCGGGTCCGTCCTCTCGATCGTCTCTCGCACGGTCCGCCGCTCGGCGACGGGGGAGACCCTTCGTCTCGACATCGGCGAAGCGACCGGGGCGGCGGCCGCGCCGACGCTCCGACCGACCGGGCCCGATGAGCCCTTCCGGGCGGCCCAGCTCCGTGCGCGGCCGCCGGCGGCCGACTACGCCGCCGCCGTGGCGGACCTCGTGACGCGCCTGCGGCACGAGGACCTCCGCAAGGTCGTCCTCGCGCGAACGATCGAGGTCGCGGCCGGCCGTCGGCTCGATCCGCGAAGGCTGGCACACCGGCTGCGCGCGGTGGATCCCGCCGCGTACACGTTCGCCGCGCCGACCGCGACCGGCACGATCGTCGGCGCCTCGCCGGAGCTCCTGCTTTCCCGGTTCGGACGTGAGGTGCGCTCGAACCCGCTCGCCGGGTCCGCCGCCCGCGCGGGCGACCCGGCCGAGGATCGCGAGAACGGCGAACGGCTGCTCGCGTCGGCGAAGGATCACGAGGAGCACGCGATCGTCGTGGACGCGATCGTCCGGATGCTCGAGCTGCAGTGTCGCGAGCTGTCGTGGGATCGCGAACCCGTGCTCCTCGAGACGCCGAACGTCTGGCACCTGTCGACGAGGTTCCGCGGCCTGCTTCGCGAGCCGGCGCCGAGCGCGCTCGATCTCGTTCGAGAACTGCATCCCACGCCGGCGGTCGCGGGGGAACCTCGCGACGCCGCCCTCGCCGCGATCGAACGGCTGGAGCCGTTCGATCGCGGCGCCTACGCCGGTCCGGTCGGCTGGGTCGATGCGAGCGGCGACGGCGAATGGGCGATCGCCTTGCGATGCGCCGAGCTGCAGGATGATCGCGCGACGTTGTACGCCGGGGCGGGGATCGTCGCCGAGAGCCGCCCCGCCGACGAGGTGGACGAAACCGATCGCAAGTTCCGAGCCTTCCTCGACGCCCTGCGCTGGGGTTGACAGCGTGTCTTGACCCCGCGGACGAGGGGGACATAGCATCGGGAGCGTCCTCTTCCGTTAGGAAACTTTCCTATCGGTCGTTCACGTCCCATCCGTGCGGAAGGAGAGCCGTTCATGCGAACGACGGCAGCCCCCCGGCTCCGACCGATCCTCATCATCAGCGCCGCGTTCCTCCTCGCCGCCTCGGCGCTGTTCGCCTCGGCGGCACGGGCGGTCACGGGTACGGCCTTCGTGCGTGTGAACCAGCTCGGCTACCCCGCGGCATCGGCGAAGCAGGCGTTCCTCATGTCGAGCGACGTCGAGACGGGCGCGACGTTCGACGTGAAGAGCGGCGCCTCGACCGTCTTCTCCGCCGCGATCGGGTCGGACCTCGGCGCGTGGAGCGCCGCGTACCCGCACGTCTACCCGCTCGACTTCACGTCCTTCTCGAGCGCGGGCACGTACACGATCTCGGTGAGGACGCCGATCCCCGCCGCGTCGCCGACGTTCCGGATCGGAACCGGGCTGTCGCTGTACGGGCAGGCGCTCACGAACGCGCGCTCCTTCTATCAGAACGAGCGCGACGGTCAGAACTACATCCCGTCGCCGCTCCGCACCGCCCCGGCGCATCTCCACGACGCGAACGCGATGACCTATCTGACCCCGCACACGAACCAGACCGGTCACTTCAACGGCGACCTGTCGCCGCTCGGCGTGCGGATCGACGCGTCGGGTGGATGGTGGGACGCGGGCGACTACCTGAAGTTCGTGCAGACCGCGAGCTACACCGAGGACCTCCTGCTGGCGGGGATCCGTCAGCTGCCCGCGCAGATGGGTTCGGGCGGTGCCACGAGCTTCACCACAGAGGCGAAGTTCGGGATCAACTGGCTCCTGAAGATGTGGGACGACCAGACGCGGACGCTCTACTACCAGGTCGGGATCGGCACGGGGAACGCGAAGACGCGGGGCGACCACGACATCTGGCGGCTCCCACAGGACGACGACACCTACCAGGGCACCGACCCGGTGTTCCGCTACATCCGGAACCGTCCGGTGTTCCGCGCGGGTCCCGCCGGTTCCCCGGTGAGCCCGAACCTCGCCGGCCGTGATGCCGCGGCGTTCGCGCAGTGCTTCATCGTCTTCAAGACGAGCAACCCGGCCCTCGCGAACCGCTGCCTCACCTCGGCCGAGCACATCTTCGATCTGGCGGACACGTCGCCGTCGCAGCTCCTCACGGTGATCCCGTACAGCTTCTATCCGGAGAGCGAATGGTGGGACGACCTCGAGCTCGGCGCGACGGAGCTGTACCTCGCCGTCGCATCGGGGGGTCTTCCGGCGGGGCTGCCGCACACCGCGGCGAGCTACTACCTCGCGCAGGCGGCGCATTGGGCGAACGCGTACATCACCGGGCCGAGCGACGCGACCGACACGCTCAACCTGTACGACGTCTCGGGGCTCGCGCATTACGAGCTCGCGCTCGCGTTCGACCGAGCGGGCGATCCGACGAACCTGGAGGTCCAGCGGGCGGACCTCGTCACCGATCTGAAGCGGCAGCTCGACGCCGCGGTCGCGCAGGCGGCGACCGACCCGTTCGGGTTCGGCTTCCCATGGGACACCTGGGACACCACGTCGCACGGGGCCGGCCTCTCCGTGATGGCGTCCGAGTACGACACGCTCGTCGGCGAAGGGACGTACGCGAACGAGGAGAGCCGCTGGCTCTCGAACATCCTCGGGGCGAACGGCTGGGGATCGTCGTTCATCGTGGGGGACGGCTCCGCGTTCCCGCACTGCATGCAGCACCAGGTGACGAACATCGCCGGGTCGCTCGACGGATCCCCGCCGATCCTCGCCGGGGCCGCCGTCGAGGGCCCGAACGGCACGCTCTTCAGCGGCTCCCTCACGGGGATGCGACCGTGTCCGCCGGACGGGAGCGACGCCTTCGCGCAGTTCGACGGCAAGACCGCGAAGTACCAGGACAACGTCGAGTCGTTCTCGACCGTCGAGCCCGCGATCGACCTGACCGCGTCCTCGCCGCTCGCGTTCTCCTGGCAGATCCACGGGACGCCGGCACCCTCGAGCGGAGGCGGCGGGGGCGGCGGCTCCGTCACGGTCGTCACGATCCAGTTCGACGACGGGAACGCGGATCAGATGAACGCGCTTTCGCCGCTCCAGGCGCGGAACATGGTGGCGACCTTCTACATCAACAGCGGGTTCATCGGGGATCCCACGCACCTGTCGGTCGCCGACCTCCAGACCCTCGAGGGAGCGGGGAACGAGATCGGCGGCCACACGATCGATCACGCGAACATCAAGAAGCTGAAGACGGCGGACGCGCGCTTCGAGGTCTGCACGGATCGGAACACGCTCCTCGGATGGGGACTCCGCGTCACCAACTTCGCGTACCCGTACGGCTCCTACGACGCAGACTCAGAGGTGGTCGTGCACGACTGCGGTTACAACAGCGGACGCGGGGTCTCCGGGGTCGACGACACGAAGACCTTCGCGGAGACGATCCCGCCGCTCGACCCGTACGGGTTGCGGATGACGCCGAGCATCAAGCAGGGCACGACGGTCGCGACCGTCGAGGGGTACGTGACCGCCGCGGAGACCCACGGCGGCGGTTGGGTCCAGCTCCTGATCCACCACCTGTGCGACCAGTGCGATCCGTACTCGATGACCGTGTCGGACTTCACGACGTTCCTCGATTGGCTCCAGGGGGAGGTCGCGGCGGGCCGGGTGCAGGTCGCGACGACGAACGACGTGATCGGAGGCCCGGTCAACCCGCCGGTCGCCCCGTAGCGTCTCAGCCGGAACGATCCGGCCCCGGGCGCGGGGCCTACCGGCCGGCGAGTGCGTTGGCGACCGCCGCGCGGACCTCCGCGCGGCGGTCGCGCCCGAGTTCAGGGTCGATCATCACCTCGACGACGTCGATCCCCGGCCGAGCCGCCGCGCGTTCGAGCGCGCCGATGAGCTCGGCGCTCCGCTCGACCCCGTGGTGGGACGCCCCTGCCGCGCGGCAGAGGGCTTCGATGTCGACGCCGTGCGGCGTGACGAAGAGTTCGCGGTGCTCCGGGAGCTCGCGCTGCGGAAGCAGGGAGAAGATCTCGCCGCCTCCGTTCGACAGGACGACGAGCACCGCATCCACGTCGGATCGGTTCGACCACAGCAGCCCCCCGGCGTCGTGGAGGAGCGTGAGGTCGCCAAGGACGCCGTAGGTCGGCCCGGCGTCCGCCGCGGCGACGCCCAGCATCGTGGAGACCCAGCCGTCGATCCCGCTCGCTCCACGGTTCGCGATCACGCGGACGAGGTCTCGTTCGGTCCAGATCCGCGGAACCCGGCGCGGCTGCATGAATGCGTCGAGGTCCCGCACCGGCGACGACGATCCGACGCACAGGATCGAGCCGTGCGGAACGAACGACGCGACGTCCCGTGCGACGCGGCCCTCGAACGGCTCGCCCCACCGGTCGAGCGTCCGGTCGACGGTGGCGCGCGCCAGCAGGTCGGCTCGCGTCCACGCCTCGAGCCACCCTTCCGGTGCGGCGGGCCGGTCCGTCGCATAGGCGTCCCAGGCGACCCCCGCGAAGACCTCCGGGTCGAGATGGATCCGGTGCTCGGCACGCTGCTCGGGATCGGGGTCGAGGTGGAGCCGGTCGAGGACGACGAGGCGATCGGCGTCCGCGACCATCGCCTGCGTCGCGCGGGTCGTCGGCGCGGCGCCCGCCTGGAGGACCACCTCCGGCCGGTGCTGCTGCCGCCACTCGTCACCGATCAGGAACTGGCCGGCCGCAAGCGCCCGCCCGGCGTCACCGGCGTCGAGCCGGAGGCCGCTCAGCGGCTCGGCGAGCACCGGCCAGCCGAGGAGCTCACCGAGCGACAGGAGCGAGAGCGTCCGCGGGGCGGGGGCCGAGCCGATCGTGACCACGCCCCGGCGGCCGGCGTATCGCTCGACGAACGCTTCGACGGCCGTACGGGTCGTCGAGAGGTCCGCCTCGGGAGCCGCGTGCGTCCCCGCTCGCGTCGGCCGCGCGACGGCGGGCACACGACCCGCCTCGGGGACGAGCGGCTCGTCGAACGGCGCGTTCACGTGCACCGGGCCGGGGACGGGCCCTGTCGCCGTCTCGACCGCCCGTCGGCCGGCGTCGTGCCAGGCGTTCGCATCGTGCGGCGACGCCGGGACGGGTGGCTCGAGGTACGCCCTGGCGTATCGGCCGTAGAGATCGGTCTGGTCGATCGTCTGGTTCGCGCCGGTCCCGCGGAGCCGCGGGGGACGGTCCGCCGTGAGGACGACGAGTGCCCTCCGCGACTGCGATGCCTCGACGACCCCCGGGAAGTACTCGGCCGCCGCGCTCCCGCTCGTGCATGCGACCGCGACGGGCGCGCCCGTGGCCGCGGAGAGACCCACCGCGAAGAAGCACGCCGACCGTTCGTCGAGGTGCACGTGGACGACGAGGCGCCCGTCACGAGCGAGGGCCAGCGCGAGCGGCGTCGACCGCGAACCTGGAGAGACGCACGCGTGGCGTACGCCTCCCTCGACGAGCGCGTCGACGAGGGCGGCGACGCACGCGAGCGAGACGTCCCCGAGTCCCATCGCTCACCCCATCGCTCAGACGGTGTGCGACAGGACGAGACCGAGCGTGAGGAGGAGCCCGGTCGCGGCGTGGAGCTTGGCGGTATCGATCAGGACCGGGATGAGGGCGGGGCCGCTCGCGGTCCGGACCCCTTCCAGCGGCCGGATCGCGAGCGGCCACGCCGCCAGCCCGACCAGCCCCCACTGGGTGAGCCCGACGCTGTCGTTCAGGAGGTGCGCCGCGACCCCGGCCGCGATCGTCCCGAACGCGCCGACCACGAGCGTTCCGTAGAACGCCCTGGCGTGCCGGTCGCCGATCCGCACGGCGAGTGTCCGCTTCCCCGCGGCCTCGTCCGTCTCGATGTCGCGGATGTTGTTCGCCTCGAGGATCGCCACGGCAAGGAGCCCCATCGTGACGCCGCACCACCACGACGCAGCGGTGACCGTCTCGACCATCACGAAGGTCGTCCCGCACGTGGCGAGCAGTCCGAAGAAGAGGAACACCATCACCTCGCCGAGTCCGAGGCCCGCGTACGGCTTGGGACCCCCGCTGTACGCGAGCGCCGCCACGATCGCGAGCGCGCCGACGACGAGCACGAGCGCCGGCTCGGTCGCGAGCGCCAGGGCGAGGCCGGCGAACCCCGCGACCGCGATCGAGACGAGCGCCGCCGTCAGGACGGCGGCCGGCGAGGCCGCGCCGCTCTGCGTGATCCGCGGTGGTCCGACCCGCGCTCGCGTGTCGACCCCGCGGACCCCGTCGAAATAGTCGTTCGCGAGGTTCACGCCGACCTGGAGCCCGGCCGCGACCAGGAGCGCGGCCACGAACCGCCACCAGACCACCTGCCCCGCCGCCGCGGTCCCGACGAGGACCGGGACCACCCCGGCGCCCAGCGTCCGGGGGCGGGCGCCAACCCACCAGACGCGCCAGCCGGTCGTGGTCGTCACGGCCGTCTCGGGAACCTCGAGAAGTCGGGTTCGCGCTTCTGCTGGAAGGCGTCCTTGCCCTCCTGGGCTTCGGCACTCATGTAATAGAGGAGCGTGGCGTCCCCGGCGAGCTGCTGGACGCCGGCGAGTCCGTCGACCCCGGCGTGGTATCCGGACTTCAGCAGACGGAGCGCGAGGGGGGACTTCGCCAGGAGCTCGTCCGCCCACGCGACGGTGGTCGTCTCGAGCTCGTCCAGCGGCACGACCGCGTTCACGAGCCCCCACCGGAGGGCCGTCTCCGCGTCGTACTGCCGGCAGAGGAACCAGACCTCCTTCGCGCGCTTCTCGCCGATCTGCCGGGCGAGCAGGCCGATGCCGTAGCCTCCGTCGAACGATCCGACGCGTGGGCCTGTCTGCCCGAAGCGGGCGTTCTCCGCCGCGATCGTGAGGTCGCAGCAGATGTGGAGGACGTGGCCCCCACCGATCGCGTACCCGGCCACCATCGCGATCACCGGCTTCGGGAAGCGACGGATCTGGATCTGCAGGTCGAGCACGTTGAGACGGCCGATGCCCCGCTCGTCCACGTAGCCGTCGTCGCCCCGGATCCGCTGATCGCCGCCGCTCGAGAACGCGTCGGTGCCGGCGCCGGTCAGGATCACGACGCCGATCGCGGGGTCGTCCCGGGCCAGGTCGAAGGCGGCGATCAGCTCCCTCGTCGTGAGTGGCCGGAACGCGTTGCGGACCTCCGGCCGGTCGATCGTGATCTTCGCGATCCCGCCCGACGTCTCGTAGCGGATGTCGGTCCAATCGCCCGTCGGTTGCCAGTCGACCATATGACCATCAACTCCTAGAGCGCGCACTCGAACGGTTAGGCTACCCGACGATGACCGTCAGGGCGCACCTGTACGCCCAGCCCGGCGAGCTCGTGGCGTACGCCCTCCCGCCGGGCGGCATCTGGCTCGACATCCTCGCCGCGCACGCCGCGTCGGGCGCGTCGCTCATGCCGCTCGACGTGCGACTGTCGGCTCGGGAACAGCGCGCCGTGGTCGAGCGAGCGCGCCCGCGGCTGCTCGTGACGCCCGATGAGGAGGTGATGTACGCCGATCCCGCCCCGATCGACCCCGACCGGGCGTGGATCGTGATCGCGACGAGCGGGGTGACCGGCGCGCCGAAGCTCGCGGAGCTGCCCCGGACGGCGCTCGGGTCGGCCGTCGCGGGATCCCTCAGCGCCCTCGACGCGTCCGCGTTCGATCCGTGGGTCGCGTGCTTGACGCCGGCCCATGTCGGCGGGCTGCTCGTCCTGCTCCGGGGCGCCATGGCGGGCGCGCCGGTCGACGTCTTCGAGCCGTTCGACGCCGCCAGGCTGCTCCGGCTCGCCCCGGACGGGGCGCACGTCGCGCTGGTCCCGACGATGCTCCGTCGGCTCGTCGCGGTGGCTCCGGATCTCTCGCACCTCGGCGCCCTCCTGGTCGGAGGGGGCCCGATCGATCCGGCGCTCCGCGACGCCGCCGCACGACTCGGCGCCCGCGTCGTGTCGACCTACGGGCTCACGGAGTCGTGCGGCGGCGTCGTCTACGACGGTGTCCCCTTCGAAGGGACCGGCGTGCGGGTGGCGTCCGACGGCGAGATCCAGCTGTCGGGCCCGACGCTGATGGAGGGCTACCGTGCCGACCCGTCGGCGACCGCGGACGTGTTCACCCTCGATGGGTGGCTCCGCACCGGGGACCTGGGGGAGATCGATCCCGAGGGCCGGCCCGTCGTCCACGGCCGCGCGGACGACGCGATCCGGACGGGCGGCGAGACCGTCTGGCCGGACGAGGTCGAGGCGGCGCTCCGTTCGCATCCGGGGGTCGCGGACGTCGTGGTCGCCGGCGTTCCCGACCCCGAGTGGGGTCAGCGCGTCGCGGCGTGGATCGTCCCGGCGGACCGCGCGGACCCGCCGACGCTCGACGAGCTCCGTGAGCGTTGCCGTGAGCGGATCGCGCGGTTCAAGGCGCCGAGTGAGCTCATCCTCGTCGACTCGATCCCGCGGACCGCCTCGGGCAAGGTCCGTCGCCGCCGCGGGTCCGGAGATGGATGAAGGCCCGAGCGAGGGAGGGGTTCGCTCGGGCCTTCACGTCTCCCGAGGGCCACCGAGGGGGTGGTGGGCCCCAGGAAGGGTTCCATGGCGTCGCACAGGAGGTGTCGGCGTCGGCGGCGGATCCTTCGATACCCGATCTTGGGTAATCCGCCGGGCGGCTTCGGCCGGCTAGGCCACCTGGATCGCGCCGTGCTTCACGGCGAAGGAGACCGCCTCGAGCTTCGAGTGCACCCGGAGCTTCCCCAGGATGTTCCGGATGTGCGTCTGGACCGTCTGCGGGCTGATGAACAGCTCGCGCGCGATGTCCTCGTTCCGCTTGCCCTGCGCGAGGAGTCCGAGGATCTCCCGCTCGCGGTCGGTCAGGTCGCCCAGGAGCCGGAGGGCGTCACGCTGCTCCTCGCGCTCCCGGGCGACCTGGGCGAGCAGACGGGTGAGCGTCGCGGGGTCGATCAGCACCTCGCCCTCGGCGGCGGCCTTGGCCGCCGCGAGGATCTCGTTGGCCGCCTCGTCCTTCGAGAGGAACCCCGAGGCGCCGGCTTCGACGGCCTCGACCAGGAGCCGCTCGTCGTCGTGCGCCGTCATGATCACGACGTTCGTCGAGGGCGAGCCTTCCTTGATCCGGCGGGTTGCGGCGATCCCGCTCATCCCCTCGCCCTTGAACACGATGTCCATCAGGACGACGTCGGGGAGGTGCTGCTCCGCGAGGGCGATCGCCTCCTCCGGCGTGTGCACCGGCGGCGACACCAGGGTGAGCTCGTCGTCGAGCCCGACGACCGTCGCGAGCGCGTCGGTCAGGACCTTGTGGTCGTCGCAGATCAGCAGCGACACGGTCCTCTTCGTCGACGTCATGACGGTCCCCAGGGGAGCGAGATCCGCAGGATGGTACCCCCTTCGGGTCGGTCCTCGAGCACCACGTCCCCTCCGTGTTCGCGGACGATCCCACGGCAGATGAACAAGCCGAGGCCGCTCCCGGGCACGTCCTCGTAGCCGGGGGGACGCCAGCGGGCGAACCGTTCGAAGAGCATCTCCCGGCGGTCGGGCGGGATGCCGGGACCTTGGTCCTCGACCGTGACGACGACTTCCCCATGCGCGTTCGCCACCGCGACGTCGATCGGGGCTCCCTCGGGAGAGAACGCCGCCGCGTTGTCGATCGCCTGCCGGATCGCCTCCGCGATCCAGCGTCCGTCGACGTCGGCCGTGATGCCCGGTCCGGCGTCTAGCCGGACGTCGTGCCCCTCGACGCGTGCCTCGTCGATCGCTTCGCGGGCGACGGCGGCGATCGTCGTCGACCGAAGCATGAGATCGAGTGACCGAGCGTCGACCTTCAACGCGACCGACATCTGGTGGACGACGCCGAGGACCTGTGCGGCCTGCCGGTCGATCATGCCGACGAACTCGAGGCGCTGCGCGTCGTCGAGTCGTTCGTAATCCGCGATCGTCGATGCCGCGATGCTCTTCATCGAGGCGACGGGGCTCCGCACGTCGTGGGCGATCACGCTCGCGATCTCCGCGCGGCCGCCGACGATCTCCTCGGCGCGATCGGTCGCGCGGCGCATCCGGGACGTCTCCACGCGCAGCCGGGCGAGGACGGCGACGAGGATCATCGTCGCGCAGAGCCCTCCCATGACGGCCTGCACCGCCGAGAGCTGCTGGACGCGCCGCAGCTCGTCGACGCCGTCGACGATCAAGGCACACGTCGCGAAGACGCCGAGCGCCGCCGACGCGCCCGCGATCCATGGACGCGTTCGCCGAGGATGGAGCGCTCGGACCGATCCCACGGTTCCCAGCACGATCACGGCGATGACGATCGCGATGGCGAGCGGTGTGAGGTGGTACAGGCCGGGAACCGGGGTCGTGTTCGGCGGTGAGGGTCGGACGAGCGCCACGACGACGTCGAAGGCGGCGAGGGCACCGAACGTCGCGAGGATCACGGTCCTGGGACGCATCGGGGAGTGGCCCCGACGATCCCGCCACGGCGTCGACAGCACGAGGTGGACCGCGAGCGCGACGAGGGACGCCGGGAAGCCGAAGCGCACGACGGCGGTCAGGGCGGGGCCGAGGCCGCCGATCCACCCCGCGGCCGACAACAGGAAGCTCGGGAGGATCAGGCCGTGCACGATCACGCTGGCGGAACCGACCGCCAGGAGGAGGAGTTCGGGGTCCCGGCGGTCGCGGTACGTGACCGCCGCGATCGCGGCGGCACCGGCGAACAGACCGGACGCAAGGGTGGATCCGATCGTGAACGCGAACCCGGAGAGTCTTGTCGCGCCGATCGCGAGCGTGACCACGAGGACGATCCCGACGGTGAGGAGCCCGCCCCAGCGACCGCGGAAGATGGCCACCGGCGCGAGTCTATGGCCGGTCGCCGTGGGATCCGGGAACCCCGTCGACGCCCTTAGGAGTACGAATGCTCCTCGTCCGGGAACGCCCCGGACCGCACGTCCTCGACGAACGCCTCGACCGCGGACGAGATCACGCTCCGGAGATCGACGTACTTCTTCGCGAGCTTCGGCACCTTCTCGTTCAACCCGAGAAGGTCGTTGATCACGAGCACCTGCGCGTCGGTGGCGTTCCCGGCCCCGATCCCGATCGTGGGGATGGCGAGCTCCTTCGTGATGTCCGCGCCGAGCTCCGATGGCATCGCCTCGAGCACGATCGAGAACGCCCCGGCCTTCTCCAGTGCGTGCGCCTGATCGAGGACCTTCGCGGCCGCCTCGCCCCGCCCCTGCACCTTGTACCCACCGAGCCCGTACACGGACTGCGGGGTGAGGCCGATGTGCGCCATGACCGGGATGCCGATGTCGACGAGCCGGTGGACCAGGTCGAACTGGGCGCCCTCGAGCTTCACGGCGTGAGCGCCGCCCTCCTTGATCAGCCGTCCGGCGTTGCGCACGCCGTCGTCGATCGAGGCCTGGAACGACATGAACGGCATGTCGCCGACGACCATCGCGCGCTCGACCCCACGGGACACCGCTCGCGTGTGATGGAGGATCTCCTCCATCGTGACGGGGAGCTCATTCGCGTATCCGAGGACGTTGCGACCGACGGAGTCACCGACGAGGAGCACCGGAACGCCGGCCGCGTCGAGGATCTGCGCCGTGGGGAAGTCGTACGCGGTCAGCATCGTCCACCGCGTCCCCTCGGACTTCCACGCTCGCAGGTCGTGGATCGAAACGGTCATCTGCTCGCACCTCCCTGGGAGTGCACGGCCAACCGCCGCAAGCATACCCGCGGTCCTCGAGACGAGGGGCCATGTCAGTGCCGGTGACTACGGTTCCGCGTGTGAACGCGAATGGAGGCGCGACGATGCGCGAGACCACCACACACCCATGGGCTCAGGTCCTCACCCTCGGCGACGCTCGGTTCGGCATCCTCACCGGAGGTCCGTTCGACGGCCGTTGCTATCCGCTCCCCGATCACGGGATCCCGCAGGAGATCAGCGTGCCGGGGCCGCGAGGACCGGGACAACCGAACGACGTCCGGTACGTGCTGCGGGACGGGCTCTATCGGTACGCCGGGGCCGCTCGACCCGCCGTCCCCGCCGCCTGAGACGCGGTCCCGTACACTCTGGGCAGCCCTCATCCTTCTGCTCCCCTTCGTGGGGGGCCGTCCAGACCAGAGGAGGTGAACGTTGAGGGAGTACGAGTGCATGCTCATCCTGCCGGCCGACGCCGACGAAGCCCTGATCGGGACGGCGGTCGACCGGATCGCCAGGGTCATCTCGGGCGACGGCGGCGCGGTCGACGACATCGACCGATGGGGCCGCAAGCGCTTCGCCTACGAGATCGCGAACCAGCACGAGGGCTACTACGTCGTCGTGCGGTTCCATGCGGAGCCGGCGGTCCAAGCGGAGCTCGACCGGACGCTGAAGCTCGCCGATGAGGTGACCCGGCACAAGGTCCTGCTCCTGCCCGAGAAGAAGCAAGAGAAGACGAAGGCAACCGCTTCCCCCGCCTCCACCGAGGCGTGACCGAAGGGAAAGTGAGCTCCATGGCGAGCGACAACCAGATCACGATCGTGGGCAACCTCACGGACGACCCCGAGCTGCGGTACACGGCCAACGGTGCCGCCGTGGCCAACTTCCGGGTGGCGTACTCCACGCGGATCCGCGACGCCGCGGGCAACTGGACGGACGGCGACACCTCGTTCTTCACCGTCAACTGCTGGCGGAGCCTCGCGGAGAACGCCGCCGAGACGTTGACGCGCGGGACGCGGGTCGTCGTGACGGGGCGCCTGAAGCAGCGTTCGTGGGAGAACCAAGAAGGGGAGAAGCGAACCGTGGTTGAGATCGAGGCCGACGACCTCGGTCCCAGCCTGAGATGGGCCACCGCCAGCGTCACGAAGACGAGCCGGAGCTCCTCCGCCTCCTCCGGGGGCGACTGGGGAGCGGCGGTCGCGGCGCCGGTCGGGGCGGCCACCGACCACGAGGAGACACCGCTGGATGCCGGGTAGATCAGGAGGCAAGAACCAGCGCGCCTCGGCGCGCAAGAAGGAGAAGGACGCGGCGTGGCAGAAGAAGCAGAAGCGCAAGGTCTGCATCTTCTGCAAGGAGCGCGTGGATCGCGTCGATTACAAGGACGTGGTCACGCTGCGCAAGTTCGTCTCCGAGCGCGGCAAGATCCGCGCTCGCAGGGTGACGGGCAACTGCGTGCAGCATCAGCGTGACGTCGCCTCCGCGGTCAAGAACGCTCGCGAGATGGCCCTCTTGCCGTACAGCGCACGATGAAGGTCATCCTCCAGAAGCCCGCCGACAACCTCGGGAACCCGGGAGACATCGTCGAGGTCGCCGATGGCTACGCGCGCAACTACTTGATCCCTCGGGGCATGGCGATCAAGGCGCAGAAGGGCGCCCTGAAGCACGCTGAGGTCCTCAAGAAGGGTCACGCGGCCCGTCTGTCCCGGCAGAAGGGCGAGTACGAAGCGCTCGCTTCCAAGCTCATCGCTGGCGGGCCGCTCCGGATCGGCGCCAGGGCCGGCGAGGAGGGCAAACTCTTCGGCTCGGTGACGGCGGCCGACATCGCCGAGGCCGTCGCCACGCAGGCGGGGGTCCAGGTCGACCGGCGCGACGTCCACCTCGATGAGCCGATCCGGTCGATCGGCGTGCACGAGGTGCGGGTGAAGCTCTTCCTCGAGGTCGAGCCCGTGCTCACCGTCGAGGTGACCGCTCAGGGATGAGGCATGGGGGGGGCGATCCCCTGATGGGGATCGCCCCGTCTCAACCCAGGCCGAGCGCGGCGGGGAGCTGCGTCGGCGTGTCGACCACCAGCTCGAACGACGACGCGTCGTCGAGCTGATGCCCCCATCCCGCGGCCACGGCCAGCGCGCCGGCCCTCTTCGCCGTCTCCGCGTCCAGCGGCCCGTCGCCGACGTACGCGGTCCGGGCCGCCGGGACGCCCAACCGCTCACATGTCAGCAGCAACCCGTCGGGGTTCGGCTTGAACCGCGGGGCCACCTCGTCGGCGCCGACGACCGCCGCGAATCGCTCCGCGATCCCGGCCGCTCCCAGCAACACGCGCGTGTTGCCCTGGTCCGCGTTCGTGAACACGCCCAGCGGGAGAACCCGCAGCGCGTCGAGCGCCTCGACGATCCCGGCGTAGGGCCCGAGCCCTCGCGCCCGTGCCTCGTCACTCAGGCGTTCGTGGTACGCGTCCAGCTCCTCCTCCGTCACCGGACGGCCGAGGAAGTGCTCCATGATCGCGGCCGGGGGCCCCAGGACGTAGCTGTCGATCACCTCGTCGTGACCGAGGGCCGGCCCGCCCATCCGACGGATCGCCTCGGAGAACGCAGGAGGCACGACCCCAGAGGAATCGATCAGCGTGCCGTCCATGTCGAAGACCACCGCGGTCACGCCCTCCGGATGGCCCATGGCCGCGGAGGATAGGCGGATAGCGTGTCATTGGGCCTGTTCACACTTGTCCACATGACAATCCACATGGGGAAAACGCTGCTCAGGGGCAGAGTGACAAGGAATCTCGGGCGCCGACCTGGCCTCCGGCAATCCACATGGGTTGTCCACTGTCACGCCGGGCCGGCGGAGCGTAGCGTCGCGCGGGGTTCGGGATCGGGTCGGCGAGGGGGGACGTCCAGGGGTGGCACGCGCGGCTGACGACGTCGTCCGGATCCCCGCCGGCCACCGCCTTCCTCCGCAGGACCTCGAGGCGGAGCGGTCCGTCCTCGGCGCGATGCTGCTGTCGGCCGAGGCCATGGCCGACGTCGTCGAGATCCTCGACGCGGAAGACTTCTACCGGTCCGCGCACGGCAAGATCTACTCGGCCGTCCGGGCGCTCTTCGGCCACGGCGAGCCGGTCGATGTGATCACCGCCGTCGATGCGCTTCGCCGGGCGGGCCTGCTCGACGAGGTGGGTGGGGCGCTGTACCTCCGAGACCTGGTCGACGAAGTGCCGACGCCGGCGAGCGCTCCGCACTACGCCAGGATCGTGGCCGACGCGGCGCTCCGCCGGCGGCTCATCGGCGCGGCCGCGGACATCATGGACGTCGCCTACGCCGGCTCGGACGAGGCAGACGCGATCGCGGACACGGCCGAGCAGCGGATCTACGACGTCGCCCGGCGCGAGGACACGGAGGACGCGGCGGCGATCGGCGACCTCGTCAACGACGCCATGTCGGAGCTCGAGGCGATCCAGAACCGGGAGTCGGCCTACACCGGGCTCGCGACCGGTTTCCGGGACCTGGACGACCTCACGTCCGGCCTGCAGCCGGGGAACCTCGTCATCATCGCGGCGCGCCCGGGCATCGGGAAGTCCTCCCTGGCCATGAACATCGCGCGCAACGTCGCCGTCCAGCACGAGCCCGTGGCCATGTTCTCGCTCGAGATGTCGCGCTACGAGATCGGCATGCGCCTGCTCTGTGCCGAAGCGCGGGTGCCCTGGGACAGGATCCGCAACAAGCGGGTCGGGCCCGACGACTGGACGCGGGTCGTGTCGGCAGGCGAGACGCTCCACGACGCCCCCCTGTCGATCGTGGACGCCGGGAACGTCAACATCGTCGACATCCGCGCCAAGGCGCGGCGTCTCAAGACGGGACGCGAAGGGCTCTCGCTCATCATCGTCGACTACCTCCAGCTCATGACCGGCCCCCTGACGCGGCGCCAGGACAACCGGCAGCAAGAGGTCGCCGATATCTCGCGCTCGCTCAAGCTCCTCGCGAAGGAGCTGAAGGTCCCGATCCTGGCCCTGTCGCAGCTCAACCGGAATCCCGAGGCGCGGGCCGACAAGCGTCCACAGCTCTCGGACCTCCGTGAGTCGGGCTCGCTCGAACAGGACTCCGACGTGGTGATGTTCATCCATCGGGACGACGCGGACCCTGACAAGAAGCGAGAGGCGGAGCTCATCATCGCGAAGCACCGCAACGGGCCCACCGGATCGATCCGGCTCAGCTTCGAGCCGTCGCTCACGCAGTTCCGCAACGCCGCGCGCGGCCAGTCCGAGTGACGCTCCTTCCGTAGCATCCCTCCGCATGACGGATGTGAACGCCACGCCTCGCCGCGTTCGGGCGATCGTGCGCCGGCTCGAGCGGCGGTTCGGAGCGTTGGTCCCACCGCGAGCGGCCGACCCGCTGGACGAGCTGATCCTCACCGTCTTGAGCCAGCACACGAGCGACGTGAACGCGGACCGCGCGTTCGCGTCGCTCCGCACCTCGTATCCCACGTGGGCGGCGGTCGTCGCCGCGCCGGAGGCTGCCGTCGCGGACGCGATCCGGTCCGGCGGCCTCGCGAACACGAAGGCGCCCCGGATCCAGGCCATCCTGCAAGAGGTGCACGATCGCGAGGGCGCCTACGATCTGGCGCGCCTCCGCGCCCTCCCGGACGCGGAGGCGCGCGCCTACCTGACGTCCCTCCCGGGGATCGGCCCGAAGACGGCGGCCGTCGTCCTGTCGTTCTCGCTCGGCCGCGACGCGATCCCGGTGGACACACACGTCCACCGGGTCGCGCGCCGTCTCGGCCTCGTCCCGCCGAAGGCGACCGCAGAGCAGGCGGATCGGCTGCTGCACGAGCTGGTCCCGGAGGGTCTGCGCACGCGGTTGCACGTCGGCCTCATCAGGCTGGGGCGCGAGATCTGCAAGGCGCCGACGCCGCGTTGCGATCTGTGTCCCCTGAAGGATCTCTGCCCGACGGCGCCGCTTTACCTCTCGTTTCCGAGCCGGCGTCGTGCCGTCGATCGGAGCGGGTGAGGGGAATCGAACCCCCGTTTCAAGCTTGGGAAGCTTGCGTTCTGCCATTGAACCACACCCGCGTGGTCCGGCCGCCGGAGCGGCCGCGGCAAGTCTAGCCACACGCCGGGGACGTGCACACGCGGCCACTGTTAGCCTGCCGAGCCTCATGCCGCACGCCGACATGTGGCCGGAAATCCTGATGCGGCTCTCCCGCCGAGAGCATCTATCGGCGGACGAAGCCGCCGACGCGATGACGGCGATCATGGACGGCGAGACGTCGCCGGCCGTGATCGGCGCGTTCCTCTTGGCCATCCGGACGAAGGGCGAAACCGTCGACGAGGTCGACGGTCTCGCCCGCACGATGCTCGGGTTCGCCACCCCTGTCTCGCCTCCGGAGCCGGTGATCGACACGTGCGGGACCGGCGGCGACCGCAGCGGCACGTTCAACATCTCGACGGTCTCGGCGCTCGTGGTCGCCGGCGCCGGCGTGCCCGTCGCGAAGCACGGGAACCGCGCCGCGTCCTCGCACTGCGGTTCGGCCGACCTCCTCGAGGCGCTCGGGGTCCGGATCGACCTGGACGGAGACGGGGTCCGCCGGTGCCTCGCCGACGCCGGCATCGGGTTCATGTTCGCGCCCCAGTTCCACCCCGCGATGGGGCACGCCGGCCCGGTCCGCCGCGAGCTGCGGATCCCGACGATCTTCAACTTCCTCGGTCCGCTCACCAACCCCGCGAAGCCGCACGCGCAGGTCGTCGGCGTCTCCGACGAGCGCATGCTGCCGCTCATGGCCGAGGTGCTCGCTCGTCGCGGCGTCCGCGCGAAGCTGTTCCGCGGCGAGGACGGCCTCGACGAGCTGACGACGACGGGCATCTCCACCGTCTTCGACGTCCGCGCGGGGTCGGTGCGCGAGACACACCTGGACCCGTCCGCCCTCGGGCTCGCGCGTTCGAAACCCGGAGACCTGAAGGGCGGCGATCCGGCCGCGTCGGCCGACCTCACACGAAGGATCCTCAGCGGTGAGACCGGTCCGTACCGCGACGTCGTGCTCCTCAACGCGGGGGCCGCGCTGGAGGTCGCGGGGTTCGCGGCGAACCTTCCCGAGGCGATGGCCACGGCGGCCCGATCGATCGACGAGGGTGACGCGTTGAAGACCCTGGACCGGTGGGTCGAGGTCTCGAACGCCGGGTAGCATCACGCCGCCGATGATCCTGTCCGATCGCGACATCCGCGAGCAGATCTCGTCGGGTCGGATCACGATCGACCCGTTCGACCCGTCGTGCGTCCAGCCGTCATCGGTCGATCTGCACGTCGACGACCAGTTCCGCGTCTTCGCCAACTCCCGCTACCCGTACATCGACGTCCGGGAGGAGATGCCGGATCTCACCGAGCTCGTCCAGGTGAAGCCCGACGAGCCGTTCATCCTCCACCCCGGTGAGTTCGTCCTCGGATCGACGCTCGAGCGGGTCTCGATCCCCGACGACCTGGTGGCGAGGCTCGAGGGCAAGTCGTCGCTCGGCCGGCTGGGACTGCTGATCCACTCGACGGCGGGCTACGTCGACCCCGGATGGGACGGGTACCTCACCCTCGAGTTGTCGAACGTCGCGAACCTGCCCATCACGCTCTACCCGGGCATGCGGATCGGGCAGATCTCGTTCTTCCAGCTCACGTCGCCGGCCGAGACCCCGTACGGGAGCGCGGGCAACAAGTACCAGGGTCAGCGAGGGCCGACCGCGAGCCGGTTCTTCCGCGACTTCGACGACTGACTCGCAGCGCGTCAGTCGACCAGCAATGCTCCCGGCACCGGGCCGACGCCCATCTGCACGGCCATCATCGCCGCCTGCGTCCGGTTCGTGACGCCGAGCTTGCGGAAGATCGCGGCGAGGTGCGCCTTCACGGTCTTCTCGGACAGGTAGAGGCGTTGCGCGATCTCGCGGTTCGATCGACCCTCGGCCAACAGCGCCAGGATGTCGTGCTCGCGCTGGGTCAGGCTGTACTCGTTGCGGCGTCCATGCCCGTTGGCGCCGACCGACGTCTCCTGGTCCTCGAACAGGTTCTGGATCACGCGGGGACTCAGAACGTTCCCGCTCCCCGAAAGCGCCACGTTGATCGCCTGGGACAGGTCCTCCGGCGTCGCATCCTTGAGCAGGTAACCGGCCGCGCCGTCCGCGAGGGCGCGCTTCACGTAGGGCGCGTTCTCGTACGTGGAGATCATGATCACGGGCATCTCCGCCCACTCCGCCTTGATCGCTCGGAGCAGCTCGAGCCCGTCGAGATCCGGCATCCGGACGTCGACCAACGCGAGGTCGACCGTCCCGCCGCCGTGGAGCACGTCGAGCGCCGCGGCGGACGATTCCGCTTCGAGGACCTCCGCGTCGGGGAAGCCCTCCTTCACGACGTAATTCATGCCACGACGCACGAGCGCGTGGTCATCCACGATCAGGATCCTCATGTCATCCACCTGCTCTCCCGACGGGGAGCACGGCGATGACCGTGGTGCCGCGTCCCGGAGTCGATCCGATGTCGAGCCCCCCGCCGAGCGCTTCGGCACGGGCGCGCATGATGCCAACCCCGAAGTGGGGGTCCTCATCCTTCACCGACGCGATGCCGCGACCGCGGTCCTCGATCTCGACACGCACCTCTCCATCCGTGACGGTGACGCGGACGTGTGCCGCGGGCGCGCCCGAATGCTTCGCGGCGTTCGCGAGCGCTTCGCTCACGATCGCGTACACGGCTTCCAGCACGTCCTCGCTAGACGCCTCGAGCTCTCCGTCCACATCGACCGTGACGGGGAAGTGCCAGCGGACCCCCAGATCGCGCACGAGCGCGGCGAGCGTGGGTTCGGCGGCCGGCGGGTCCTCGTTCGTCATCTCGAACAGGAGCTCCCGGATCCGACGCAGGTCGTCCCGGATCTCGCGCTCGACGTGGGCGAGGGCCGCGATCGCGCCCTCGGGGTCGTGCTCGATCCTGGACCGCATCGTCTGTAGCTCGAGCACAGCGGAGGTCACGGACTGCGTGAGTCCGTCGTGGATCTGCATCGCCCACCGCGTCCTTTCCTCGAGCATCAGCGTCTCGACGGCGTGACGAACCGTGGGGTGCCCACCCTGGAGCGACCGCTCCGCTGCTCGCGTGCTGGTAGCGCGCACCTGTGCTCCTCACGTGCGTCCGTCCGGTCGAAGTCGTCGGTACTAGTTCTTTTTCGGGCAGGCGGACCTCCGGCTTTACCCGTTGGGATGAGGAAGCGGGCCCGCGTTCGGGGCCGGCTGCCGAGCGGCAGATCATGTCCGACGGGTATGTAAGGGCTTGCCGCGTAAGGATTCAGGTGG
>Ga0075424_100000164_pt1 | contig 44354 bp, 44 predicted proteins | sample SoiMethybrSBSTD3_FD_75301 | JGI IMG/M metagenome (GOLD analysis project Ga0075424, IMG submission 75301) | Bulk soil microbial communities from a Populus tree surrounding site in Tennessee, USA - Soil MetaG P. TD hybrid SBSTD3 | ecosystem: Environmental > Terrestrial > Soil > Tree plantation...
GAAGCTACTTCTTCGGCTCCATCTTCCCGACGTGAACGCCGGTCGCCCACATCTTGCCGTCCTTCTCGACCGCCTTGAGGTGGACCATCTCGCCTTCCTTGAGCGTGCCCTGAACCTTGGTGGTGTCGTTCCAGTAGAAGGTCGTCTCCTTGCCGTCGGCCGTCTTCACGACGAACGACTTGCCGGTCATGTCGACCTTGCTGATCGTGCCCTCGACCGCCTTGCCCTCCATGTGCTGGTTGGCGAGACCGACGACGGCACAGAAAGCCAGAATCACCGAAAGAGCCAGAACCTTTTTCATGCATTCCTCCTGTTCCGCGGACGCATCATTGCGGCCTGCAGAATCGAATCCGAGAGTATGGACGCGGCCATGAACAGAGCGTGAACGGCGTTTATAATCCCGTCCCGCCCGAGCAGGGCCTGCATCTTGCCCACCACAATCAAGACCATCCTCGTCGGAAAAGCACGGGATCCCATGGATCCCCGGATCTTTCAGCACGTCTCGCTCGTCGCCTTCCTCGCCTGGGTCGGTCTCGGCGCCGACGGACTGTCCTCCTCCGCGTACGGGCCCGAAGAGGCGTTCAAGGCACTCGGCGAGCACCGTTACCTCGCGGTCTTTCTGGCGTTGATGATCGCGGCCACGGTCCTGATCATCTCGGCGTGCTACAGCAAGGTCATCGAGCTCTTCCCCGGCGGAGGCGGCGGCTACCTCGTCGCCACGAAGCTCCTCGGGCCGCGCTTCGGCGTCGTGTCGGGGTGCGCTCTGATCTTCGACTACGTCCTCACGATCTCGACGTCGGTGGCCTCGGGGATCGACCAGATCTTCAGCTTTCTTCCGCCGGCCTGGGCACATCAGCGGTTCGCGTTCAAGATCCTGATCCTCGGCGTTCTCGTTCTGCTCAACCTGCGGGGCGTCAAAGAGAGCGTCCAGATTCTGGTTCCGATCTTCCTACTCTTCGTGGTGACGCACTTCCTCATGGTCATCGTGGCCGTCGGCCAGCACGTTTTCGGTCTTCCGCAGGTCTACCTCGGAGCCATCCATGAGGCGCGGTCCACCGCCAGTCAGATCGGCTGGATGGCCACGATCTTCATCATCCTGCGCGCGTACTCCCTCGGCGCCGGCGCGTACACGGGCATCGAGGCCGTCTCCAACGGCGTGCAGATCCTGCGCGAACCGAGGGTGGCCAACGCCAAGCGGACCATGGCGTACATGGCGGTGTCTCTCTCGGTCATGGCCAGCGGGATCATCCTCGGCTACCTGCTGACCGACTCCCGGCCGCAGGCCGACAAGGTCATGAACGCCGTGCTCGCCGAGCGGACGTTCGGAGGCTGGGCCGTCGGCGACTTCGAGATCGGCCGGATCCTGATCGTCCTGACGCTGGCCGCCGCGGGCTCCATCCTCTTCGTCGCGGCGCAGACCGGATTTCTCGACGGGCCGCGCATTCTTGCCAACATGGCGGTGGATTCCTGGGCGCCTCGCCGGTTCGCCCAGCTCTCCGACCGGTTGGTGACCAACAACGGCATCTGGCTGATGGGTCTGGCCGCCGCGGCCGCGCTGATCTACACGCGCGGCTCCGTCTCGAGCCTGCTCGTCATGTACGCGATCAACGTCTTCGTGACGTTCAGCCTGACGTTGATCGGCATGACTCGCCACTGGTGGCAGGAACGGGGACGCGACCGGGAGTGGAAGAAGGGCATTCTCCTCCAGGGCACCGGCGCCATCCTTTCGGTGTCGATCCTGATCATCACGATCTACGAGAAGGCGTACGAGGGCGGCTGGCTGACGATCGTCGTCACCGCCCTTCTCGTGACGTTCGCGTTCCTGATCAAGCGCCACTACCAGAGGATTCGCGAGCAGCTTCGCCGGCTCGACGAGCAGCTCCTCGACATTCCGGTCCGGCCCCATCCTGTCGATGCCGGAGAAATCCCCCGCGACCAGCCGGTGGCCGTCATGCTGGTCAACGGCTTTTCCGGGTTGGGCGTCCACACCGTGCTGTCCGTGCAGACGCTCTTCCCGCACCAGTTCAAGAGCTACCTCTTCGTCTCGGTCGGCGTCATCGATTCGGCGGTCTTCAAGGGCGAGGCTGAGATCGAAGCCCTGAAGAAGCACACGATCGAGGACCTGCAGAAGTACGTCGACTTCGCGCGCAAGCTCGGGTTCAAGGCCAACTACCGCTTCGAAATCGGCACGGAAGCCGTCCAGTCCGTGGTCGAGCTCTGCGAGCAGGTACACAAGGAGTTTCCCCGCTCGATCTTCTTCCTGGGCCAGCTCGTCTTCCAGAACGACCGGGTCTACTACCGGCTCCTGCACAACGAGACCGCGTTCGCCATCCAGCGGCGCCTCCAGTTCGCGGGCCTTCAGGCGATCGTGCTGCCGATCCGGGTTCTCGAGCCGGGCAAGCGGGTGAAGAAGGCGTCGTAGGTCGCGCTACTCCGAGCGCAGCGCGCGCGTCATCAGCTGATCCACGGCGTCGCGCGGCGCCACTCCCTCGTACAGGACCGACACGACCGCCTCCGCGATCGGCGCCTCGACGCCGGCCCTCGCTGCCATGTGCGGCACTGCGAGACACGTCCGTGCCCCTTCGGCGACTTCGGGCATGTCCACGAGCACGTCGGCCAGACGCTTCCCGCGGCCGACCTCCTCGCCGACGAAACGGTTGCGCGACTGTTTGCCCGTGCACGTCAGCAGCAGATCCCCGATCCCGGCGAGCCCGTGGACCGTGCGGTCCTGGCCGCCGCGCGCGCGCACGATGCGCGAGATCTCGGCGAGCCCACGCGTCACCAGCGCCGCCAGCGTGTTGTGTCCGAAGCCGAGGCCCGACACGATACCCGCGGCGATCGCCACGACGTTCTTCAGGGCCCCGCAGAGCTCGACGCCCGCGACGTCTTCGCTCCGGTAAAGCCGGAACGTCGGGCTGGAGAGCGAATCCTGAAGGCGCTCGACGAAGGCCCGATCCCGCGAAGCCACGACGGCCGCGGTCGGGTCCCCTTTCGCGACGCCCTCCGCAAACGTCGGACCGGAGAGCGCCGCGACGGAAGCCCTCGGGTATCGCTCGAGGAGGACTTCGGTCATCCGCTTGAGCGTTTCGGGTTCGATTCCCTTGGCCGTCGAAACCAGACGCAATCCCTCCCCCTCCGACGGCGGCGACAGGGAGAGCATCGGCCGGAAGGACGCGCACGGTATCGCGACCAGAGCGATCTCGCCGAACCCCAGGGCTTCCGCGAGGTCCGACGAGCTCCGGACGCTCGGAGGGATCGCATGCTCGGTGAGCCTTCGCGGATTCCTTCCGTCGGCCTCGATGCGCGCCGCGACCTCCGGGTCCCGACCCCAGAGCATCACCACGTGCCCGGAACGGGCGAGCTCGATGGACAGCGCCGTGCCCCAGGAGCCCGCCCCAAGGACGGAGACTCTCACTTGGCTCCCAGCTTGCGCTCCTCGCCGCGAGCGAGGCGTTTGATGTTGTCGCGATGCTTCCAGATGATCAGGAAGGCGGCGCCGGCCGCGGCCATCACGACCGGGCGCGGCGCGTGAAACAGGACACCGGCCACCGGCGGGAGCAGAGCCATCGACACGACCGACCCCAGGGACACGTAGCGCGTGGCCGCGACGACGGCAATGAACACCGCCAGGCAGACCAGCGTCGGCCAGGGAGCCAGTACGAGGAAAGCGCCGACGGCCGTGGCGACGCCCTTGCCGCCCCGAAACCCGTAGAAGATCGGGAAGACGTGCCCCAGGATCGCGGCAAAAGCAGCCGCAGCCGCGTAGCGCGGATCGGCCGTCACGGCGCGCACCAGGAATACCGCCGCCGCGCCTTTTGCGATGTCGAGAACGGCCACGGCCAGGCCGAGGCGCTTTCCGTGCGCTCGCAGGACGTTGGTCGCACCCGCGTTGCCCGAGCCCTCGGTTCGAATGTCCTTGCCGGTCAAGAGGCGCACGATCAGGACAGCAAAGGAAATCGATCCGAGAAGATAGGCGACGCCCACCATGGCGGCGGCGGCCGCGTTCAAGCTCCGACCTCCTGTCCCGCCGCAGCCAGCTCCCAGGTCCGAACCGGAGTGTGCACCGCGCCCGCGGGATCGAGCTTGCTCGAGAACAGCACGCAAGCTGAGAACCGCCACGGCGGGAGCGTCCAGCCTTCGGCGTCCGCCCAGAACTTCTCGACCGCCGGCCGCGGCCAGGGATCGCGGACGCGGACCAGCGTCAGGTGTGGACGAAACGAGCGGTGCTCAGGCGCCAGACCGATCGCCCGCGCCGCCTCTTCCCCCGCGCGCCAAAGCGACTCGAGCGAAGCCGGAGTGGAGAGCTCGATCCCGAGGACGCGGGGCCGACCTCTCGAGGGAAACGCGACCGGGCCGGTGCTTCGAAGCTCCCCCGCCGCGACTGCGCTCACTCTCCCTTTTTCGAGCGCGGCCGCGAACTTGGCGGCGTCGGCATCCGAGATTTCTCCGAGGAAACGAAGTGTGAGGTGCCAGGACTCCGGCCTCGTCCACGAGGCGCGCGGAGAGGAGGCTCGAAGCTTTTCGATCAGCGTCTTTCCCGCTTCGGCCCACGCCGGGTCGGCCGGAATCGCGAGAAACGCTCTCACGCGGCGCCGCCGATTCCCGCGAGACGCCGGCGGAGCATCTCCAGCGCGTGGATCGCCGAAGCGCGACGGATGACCCCGCGGTCGCCGACGAAGAGACGTTTCTTCCCGCTCCCGCCGGCGCCGCGCTCCGCCAGCGCGAAGAAGACCGTGCCGACGGGCTTCTCGGGCGAGCCGCCGTCCGGCCCCGCGATCCCGGTGATCGAGACCGCCATATCCGCGTCGAACCGACGGCGCGCTCCCTCCGCCATCTCGCGCGCCGCTTCGGCGGATACGGCGCCGTGGGCCGCCAGAGTTTCCGGCGACACGTCCAGAAGGTCCGACTTGGCGCTGTTGGCGTACGACACCACGGAACCCAGGAAGTACGCGCTCGAGCCGGGCACGTCCGTCAGAAGCGACGAGACGAGGCCTCCCGTGCAGGACTCGGCGAGGGCGACGGTCTTGCCTTTGCGGCGCAGAAGTTCGCCGACCACGACCGGGAGATCCTCCGCGTCCTGCCCGAAGATCCGATCGCCGAGCACGGCCCGGAAATCCTCCTCCATGGCGGCCAGCCGCCCATCGGCTTCGGCGGGCCGACCGCGAGTGGCGAGATGGAGCTGGACTTCTCCTGGTGAGGCCAGGATCGTGACCGGATCGTCCTTCCACTTCGCGTAAATGGGCGCGACCATCTCCTCGACGGCGGACTCTCCCATTCCCGCAATCCGCAGGACGCGCCTCCGGCCCACCTTTCCCTCGTTGCGCCGGGCGAGCACGGGGAGGACGTGCTTTTCCATCAGCTCCTTCATCTCCGAGGGAACTCCGGGCAGAAGCACGAGCTCGACTCCCTCGCGCCGAGCCCAGAACCCCGGCGCGGTGCCTCGCGGATTCTCGAGGACCTCGGCGCCCTCGATGAAGTCGGCCTGCTTCTCGTTGCAGACGGGCATCGCGAAGCCGCGGCGCGAGAAGCGCTCGCGCATCTTCGTCAGGAACGCTTCGTTGCGCCGCAGCCGCGCGCCCAGCCACTCCGCCGCCACCGCGACGGTCATGTCGTCCGCCGTCGGGCCGAGGCCTCCGGTCGTGAACACGATCGCCGCCGCCCGCGAGGCGTCGTCGAGCTCCTCGCGGATTCGGGCGGGGTCATCACCCACGATCGACTTGCGGACGACAGGGATCCCAACGTCTTCGAGGCGGGCGGTGAGCCAGAGAGAGTTCGTGTCCTGCCGCAGCGGCCCGAGCATCTCGCTTCCGATCGCGACGATCGCGGCCGTGGACGGTGCGGCCAGGCCCTCGTTCATGAGGTTTTCTCTTCCGCGGCCTGCGGTTCTTCGGAGAGCCTGGCCCAGTCCTCCACGAGCCGGTCGAGCTCTTCCTTCATGGAGGTGCGGCGCGTGGCGAGCTCGTGGGCGGCGACCGGGCCGAGTGTCAGCGCCTCTTCCCAGAGCCGTGTCTCGATTCCCTCGACCTCGGCCTCGAGCGAGGCGATCTTTTCCTCGAGCGCCTTGATCCGACGCCGGCGCTTCGCCGCTTCCTTGTCGGCGGCCGAACTCTCCCGCCGCGCCGGCTTTGCAGCCGGACGCTCCTGGACGCTCGAGGCCGGCGCGGCTGCGGAAGGGGCGGGCATCGGTTCGGGACGCTCACGGCGTCGCCGACGTGCCTCCGCCGTCTCGGAGTAATTTCCGGGCATGGCCACCGCCCGCCCATCGCGCAGATCGATGACGCGGGTGGCGAGCCGGTCGATGAACGCGCGGTCGTGGGAAACGAACACGATCGAGCCCGGAAAGTCCTCGAGGGACTCTTCCAGGGCCTCGCGCGAGTCGAGGTCGAGATGGTTGGTCGGCTCGTCGAGAAGCAGGAGGTTGTGGCGCTGGCGCATGACGACCGCGAGCGTGAGCCTTCCCTTCTCGCCGCCCGACAATCCCTCGATCGGCGCGAAAACGTCGTCGCCTCGAAAGGCAAAGCGCGCCAGGTAGGAGCGCATCGCCTCTTCGGTCTCGTCGGGATGCTCGTCCCAGACGGCGTCGATCGCCCGCTTGCGCGGGTCCAGGTCCGAAAGCTCCTGGTCGTAGTAACCGATCGAGACGTCGTGCCCGATCGTTACGGTTCCGGAGAGCGGCGCGAGCCGTCCGGCCAGAGTCTTGAGCAGCGTCGTCTTGCCGGTGCCGTTCTCCCCGAGGATCGCCAGCCGCTCCCCGCGAAGCAGCTCGAAGCTCGCCCCCCGCACGATCGGCGAGCCGGCCACGTAGCCGGCGTCGAGGTCCTTGGCCCTCAGGAAGCTTCGTCCCCCGATCCGGGCCGCGTCGAAGCGGAACGCGACGGACGTGCCGTCCTCGACCGGCTTCTCCAGCCGCTCCACGCGCTCGAGCCGGGTCCGGCGGCCCTTGGCCTGCCGCGAATTCACACCCGCGATGTTGCGCCGGATGTATTCCTTCTCTTTCTCGATGAACTCCTGCTGCTTGTCGAAGGCGCGCTGCGCGGTCAGGATCCTCTCGGCCTTCTGGCGCCGATAGGACGTGTAGCCTCCGGAGTATGCGGTCAGCCTCCCGTTCTCGAGATCCACGATTTCCTCGGCGACGCGGTCGAGGAACCGCCGGTCGTGCGTCACCACGAGGTACGCGCGCCGCGACCGCGCCAGGTACTCCTCCAGGAACTCCACAGCGTTGAAGTCGAGATGGTTCGTGGGCTCGTCGAGGAGGAGCACGTCGGGCGAGGAGAGAATCGCGCGGGCGAGCATGGCGCGATTCTTCTGTCCGCCCGAAAGCTCGCCGAGCCTTCGGTTGAAATCCTCGCGAGCGAAGCCCAGGCCGGAAAGCGCCTTCTCCACCTCGGCCACCATCTCGTAGCCGCCCTCGTTCTCGAACCGATGAGTCAGCGCGTCGTACCGGTCGTGGAGGGCGGAAGAGGAATCGCCTTCGGCCATCCGGTGCTCCATTTCCCGGAGCTTCGATTCGATCGCGTGGAGGTCGGCGAACGCTCCCGCGGCATAGTCGTGAAGGGTCTCGGCCAGGTCCGCCTCGAGCGCCTGGTCCACCGTGGCGATCCGGACGGCATTGGCCTTGTAGAACTCCCCCGCGTCCGGTTCCTCGCGGCCCAGGGCAATGCGCAGAAGCGTCGTCTTGCCGGCGCCGTTGCGGCCGACGAGACCCACCTTCTGGCCCGGGTTGTGCTGCCAGGTCGCCTCCCGCAGCACCTCCTTCGGGCCGTAGCTCTTGCGAACCCGTTCGAAGCGGTACAACACGAAGCGATTCTAACGGCGGCGCCTAGAACCCGGCGCGCGTCGCGTCGTAGGCGCGTCCGCGCCAGACGAGCTCGCGCCGGACGAACCGCCAGGCGAGCGATCGGATCGTGATCCCCATCCAGACGAGCGCCGTCAGGGGTTGGGTGAAGGCCGACCAGAGCGGATAGCCGAGATAGAAACCCATGGCCGCGCGCGTCGCGGCGGTCAGGCCGTAGGCGAGGGCGGACCAGCGCACCGTCGACGGATCGACGGGAAGGCCCGCCGCGGCCGCCAGCAGGACGGCCGCCGGCAGCGTCCAGGCGACGAACGTGAAGAACGTCGAGAAGACGAGAAACGCGCCCATCCGCCCTTCGAACACGAAGGCCATGTTCTTGGTGAAACCGTCGACGACTTCGCGGAATCCCCGGTACATCCGCAGGCGCATCAGGTCGTCGGCCATGGCCATGCGGCACCGGCCGCCCGAACGGCGCACGCGAATCGCCAGTCCCATGTCGTCGATGACCGAAGCGCGGATCGACTCGTGGCCTCCGGCCGCCCGGTATGCCGCCGCGCGCATGAGCATTCCGGCGCCGGCTCCGGCCGCGGCTCTCTTCTGCCGATCGGAGTTGATCCAGAAAGCCGGGCCGAAAAAGTACGAGACGGCCAGGTACGGGAGGAGCACGTTCTCCCAGAATCCCGACATCGCGACCGTCGGGAAGAGGGCGAGCAGGTCGAGACGCTCCGCATCGAGCTCGGCCGCGGCCTGCGTCAGCGCGGCGGGAGCGAATACGACGTCGGCGTCGGCGAAGAGCAGGAGGTCGCCGCGGGCCCGCGCGGCGCCCTGAAAGAGAGCGTGCGGCTTGCCGAGCCATCCGGGAGGGGGCTCCGCGCCGCGCACGACCTTCAGGCGGGGATCCTCGGCCGCCAGGCGCTCGAGGATCGCGCCGGTCGAGTCCGTGGACCGGTCGTCGACGACGATGACCTCGAAGTCCGGATAGTCCTGCGCCAGGAGTGACCGCACGGCCTTCTCGATGTCGCGCTCCTCGTTGCGCGCGGGGACGACGACGGAGATTCGGGGTCGCGGAGTCCCGGGCGGCGGCGCGGGTGCGCGCGACACGCGGCGGATCAGAGAAACGTTGACCGCGAAGAGGACGGAGCAGATGACGGCGAGGACGGCCGAGGCGACGACGGCCCAGTGGAGAATCGTTACGACAGCGGAACCTTCTGGCGGGCGTCCGCGCGATAGGGCGAGTTCGGGTAGTCGTTGATGAGCCGCTGATACGTGGCGAGCGCGTCGGCGGCCGCGCCGCTCTGCTCGTATATCTGGGCCAGCGCGAACAGCAAAGCATCTTTCGGCGCAACCGTCGAGGGGGACTCGATCGCGCGCTTCAAGCGGTCGATCGCCTCGACCGTCTTCCCCTGAGCCGCGAGCGCTCGGGCGGCGTCGACCTCGGCGATTGCCGCCGTCTCGGACTTGCCCGTCCGAGCCGCCTTCTCGAAGACCTCGACCGACGTGCCCGGCTTGTCCGCGCCGCCGGCCGCAAGAATCACCTGCGCCGCTCGGCCCGACGGGGTCGAGCCGTGCACCGCCGCTTTCTTCAGGAACTTCTCCGCTTCCGCGCGGCGGGCGGCATCGGTCGGGTAGGTCTTCGTCGCGGTCGGCTGCTCGGAGGCGAGCGGCGTGCCCAGGATCGCCAGGGCCTCGGACAGGGCCTTTCCGGCGGTCCGATCGACCCAGGTTCGATACGCGAAGAAGCCCGCCACCAGGATGACGGCGCCGGCGGCGATCGCGACGGCTTCCGTGACGCCCTTCTTGTGCTCGGAGACGTAGCCGACCGTCTTTCCGACGGTCTCGGCCAGCTCGTTGCGCTTCATGTCCCGGCGGCTGATCTTCTGGGTCATCGGTCCTGGGCTTTCAAAAACGGCGCATTATCTCCGACGCCCCTCCCCCCGTCAACGGCGGCTATACTCGAAGGGATGGCCGACGACATCAAGATCACGGGCGAGCCTTCCCGCGGCGGCGACCGCTGCGCCTTCATTGTGGACCGGCCGGTATTTGAGGGCGAGTCGGCCCACTTCGCCACGCCCGAAGCCGCCGGCCAGTCGCCGCTCGCCGCGGACCTCCTACGGATCGCCGGTGTCGAGTCGGTGCTGATCGCCGACAATACGGTCACCGTCAGCGCGGCGCATCCCGTGGACTGGCCGGCCCTCGGCATCGGAAACGTCATCCGCAAGCACCTCCGCTCGGGCGTTCCGGTCGTCTCGGAGGAGTACCTCCGCGACCTGCCCTCGGAAGGCGACCTGAAGTGGGTGATCCGCGATCTGCTGGACCGCGAGATCAATCCGGCGGTGGCTCAGCACGGCGGATTCGTGGAGCTCATCGACGTCCGGAAGAACAACGTGTATCTCCGGCTGGGCGGAGGCTGTCAGGGTTGCGGAGCGGCGGACGTCACGCTCAAGCAGGGAATCGAGAAGGCGATCCGCGGTCTCGCGCCGGCCGTCGGCGAGATCCTCGACACGACCGATCACGCCGCGGGCCGAAACCCGTACTACGCGCCGGCCAAGTGACTTCGCGCGCCTGAGGCGGCGCGGAGTCATCCCGAGCGCAGCGAGGGATCCCGAACTCGAATCACTGAATCCGGAAGCGTAGCTGCCTGTGCGCCTCACGCACCGCGGCCTCGGCGGCCTCCGGTGTCTCGGCGCGGGAAAAGATAAAACCGAGGTACCTCGAGCCTTCCGGTAACGGAACGAGCGTTTGCCCAGGCCGGGCCGAGATCGTGATCTCCTCGATCGCCGCGACTCGACGGGCCTCGTCGAGCCCTTCGACCGTTTCGTAGATTCCCTTTCCGGGAATCGGAATCATCATCACGGCCGACGCGCGCTCGTCCCGGCGCAGATCGGCGACGTCCTGCCCCAGCGCCTGGCGCACGACCAACTCCTCGAGGCGGACTCCGGCCCCGAACCGCAGCGTTCGCGAACAGAGGCCTCCGATCGTCCGCGCCGCGAGCTCTACGATCCAGGCGCCGCGGTCGTTCCAGCGAAGCTCGGCATGGACGGGTCCGTGAGCAAGCCCGAGTGCCCGCGCTCCGCATGCCGTCTCCTCCTCGATTGCCGCCTGGACGTCGCGAGACAGCCGCGACGGCGTGACGTAGATCGTCTCCTCGAAGAACGGACCATTCAGCGGGTCGGGCTTGTCGAACAGCGCGAGGGTGCGGAGGCGCCCGCCGGTCAGGATGCCTTCGAGCGCGACCTCGATTCCCGGTACGAAGTCCTCTACGAGGATGCGGCCCGCCTTCGCCCCGCCGCGCCGGGACACGTCCGGCTCGCGAAGGATCGCGAGGATCCGGCCCCACGCCGCGACGAACTGCTCCGAATCATTCGCTCGAATGACCCCCCGGCTGCCCGAAAGAAACGTCGGCTTGAGGACGCACGGGTACGCCGTCGAGGCTGCCGCACCACGAGGGTCCTCCGTGGCGCCGACGACGCGGAACGAAGGCGACCTCGCCCCGCCGCGCGCCAGGAGCTCCCGCATGCGGCCCTTGTCGGCCGCCGCTTCTGCGGCCTCCACGGCGTTGTGCGGGAGTTCGAGCGCGTCGGAAATGGCGGCCGCAGCCACCGCGGTCTCCTCATCCACCCCCACGACGGCGTCGATGGGATGCCGTCGGCTGAACTCCAGCGCCTCGCGCGCGCAGGCGGCCGGATCGCGGAAGTCGAGGGTGAGGAGGCCCGAGGGATTCAATCCCTCCAGCGCGCTGGGCTCCTCCGACGCGACGACCACGTCAGCGCGGAGAGAGGACGCGGCGCTGAGGAAATCGGCTGCGCGGTAGGTCGTGGTCGGCAGGAGAAGAAGGACGCGGGGCACCGCAGCATCGTATGCGGGTTACGATGCCGCCATGAAGAAAGCGCGACCGAAGAAGAAGGCCGCTCCGAAGAAGGCCCGCGCTCGCAAGGCCCGCGGCCGCAGGAAGACCATCATGCGGCACTCGAAGGAGGGTTGAACCGGGCCGGAGCCGAACCTAGCCCTTGAGCTCCTCGAAATAACCGTGGAGCTCGCGCAAGGCCTGGCGGTTGATCTCCTGCCGCCGGGCGGACTCACGCAGCAACGAGAGCGCGGCCATTCCCTCGGGAGCCATCTTCAGCTCCGAGATCACAGGCAGCGCGGCCCCGATCTCGGCAAGGGCCTCGCGGCCGCGCCCCATCTCCAGGAGCAGATCCGCGACGACCAGATTCAGCGCCGCGATGTCCGCGCGCATTCCGATCGCCTCGAACTCCTGCTGCGCCTTGCGGTAGGCCTCGATGGAAGCGGTGAGCTGGCCGGTCTCGCGTAACAAAGCCGCAAGACCCCACTGAACCTTCGCGAGACCCACTCGGTTGTCGAGTCTGCGGAGGATCGGAATCGCTTTCGACGAAGCCGCCATGGCGGCTTCAGCGTTGCCCATCATGCCGTGGATGTGCGTCAGGTTCGTATAAGCAGTCGCCGCCAGAAGGGCGTTGCCAATAGACTCCGCCTCCTCGCAGATCTCTTCGAAAGTGCCGACCGCGGCGCGGAGCTCATCCGTTTCCATCAGCGCGAGACCTTCGAGGAAGCGGCACTTCAGCGCATCCTCGTGCATCTCCAGGGAGCGGAAGCTTTCAATCAGTGAGGGCAGAAGCTCGAGAACGACGTCGATCTGGCGCTCCTCGAAACGCTCCGCGAGACGTTGATAGCCGAGACGAGACAGATCGCCGGCGGCGTTGATCGTGTGCCGGAAACCCGCCTCCGCCCGATCGAACCAGACGTACGCTTCTTCGCGCCTCGAGAGTTGGCGACAGGCCGCCCCGGCCAGAAGCGCGAATTCGCCCAGGAAGTACTCGCGCTCATCGAATAGTCCAATCTCCCGTTTCGGGCTCTCGATGAACCGGTACAGAAACTCGGCCTCGTCCCGAACGAGCGCAGGTGCCGATTCTCCCTGGGAACGCAGGATTCCGCAGAGAGAAAGCAGCGTCTCCGGATCTTCCAGCCTGAGCTCCTCGGCCCACGAATACCGGTCGATCATCGGCGTCGCGAGAACTCTCTCGGCGGCCTGCTGGCCGGCCTCGGAGGAGAGAGGCTGCCGCGGGAAGTGGATTACGCGCCCGGTCACGTCCGGTCCTCCTCGAAGCGTCTCTCGAGGTCCGTGGCGACGTCGTCGGGCTCTCGGGAAAGCAAGGCACTCAACTCGGGGTCCGCCGAGGCATCGCCTCCGAGTTTCCAGAGCTGGAAGGAGCGGCCGTACTGACAGGCGGCGGAAAGCAACGAGATGCGGAGAAGCTTTCCCGGCATCTGTCCCGCCCCTCCCCTCCGAGCCAGCCGCTGGAACCAAACGAGAAGGTCCTCTTCGGCTCCCGTCGCCTCCGTCTCGGTCAAGCGATAGTACGAAACCAGTGCAGAGTGGATTACATCACGGGCCCGGTCGAAAACGGACTGCACCTCGTCCGGAACCCTCGATGACGGCTTCTCCACCTTCCTTGCCCTTGATGAGAGTACACCAACGTCCGAGTCGCGTCCACGACGCGCAACCGGATGAAAAAGCCCCTCAGGTTGTGAAGCTTAGAACGGAATCATTCCGCCGACTTTGATGACGAATCGCGTCGGCTTCTTCGTCTCCCGCCACACAACCTGGCGAGATGTCGAGTTCTCCGGTTGCTCGGGCTGGCGCTCAGGAACTCGGGCAGGAACGTTGAAGGTCACCATGACGCTCATCTCCTTTTCGTCGGCCAAATGCCCGGCAGCGCCGGGGCGAATTGAATCTCCCACAATTCCATCACATCTTCCCGGGCGCGAGGATAGGATTTTTCGAAAAGCCCGGGAGGTCACAATGCGGAGTCCGCTTCCTCTCCTGACCCGGAGGGCACTGTTCACGGGAACAGGAGGAGCCCTGGGATGGGCCGTTTTTCGCGGGGATTCGATCGCTCGCGTCGTGCGCGCCGGCCGCGAGGCCGAGGGAAAGACCCCGACGGACCTCGCCACCGACGAGAGCTACTGGACGCAGATCGCGCGCGCGTTCGACGTGGACCGCACGCTCGTCAACCTGAACAACGGAGGTTGCAGCCCGGCTCCCGCCCACGTGCTGGACGCGATGATCCAGGACCTGCGCTTCTCCAACGAAATCCCGGTCTACCACATGTGGACCGTGCTCGAGCCGCGCATCGAGTCCTGCCGCCGCGACCTCGCCACCGAGTTCGGCTGCGACCCGGAGGAAATGGCGATCACGCGCAACGCCTCCGAGTCGCTGGAGACGCTCATCTTCGGCATCGAGCTCCAGCGGGGCGACGAGGTCGTGGTGACCAACCAGAACTATCCCCGGATGATCACCTCCTGGGAGCAGCGCGCGCGGCGGGACGGGATCGTTCTCAAACAGATCTCCTTCCCCGTGCCTCCGAAATCGTCGGCGGACCTCGTCGAGAGATTCCGCGCGGCGATCACGCCGCGCACGAAGGTCATCGAGGTCACGCACATCACGAACTTGACCGGCCAGATCTTCCCGGTGCGCGAGATCGTGCGCATGGCGCGCGACCGCGGCATCGAGGTGTTCGTCGACGGTGCGCATGCGTTTGCCCAATTCCCGTTCCGCCGCGACGATCTGGAGTGTGACTACTACGCGACGAGCCTCCACAAGTGGCTCTTCGCTCCGATCGGAACCGGATTCCTCTACGTGCGCAAGGCGAAGCAGAAGAAGATCTGGCCGCTGATGGCGGCGCCCGCGAAGATGGACGAGGACGTTCGCAAGTACGAGGAGATCGGAACGCATCCGGCCGCCAACCACAACGCCATCGCGGCCGCCATGGCGTTCCATCGCGGCATCGGCGCCGAGCGCAAGGCGGCGCGGCTGCGCTGGCTCCGGGACCGCTGGGCGAAGCGCCTCCAGGCGGCGTCTCCCCGGGTGAAGATCCTGACACCGTTGAACGACACGGACTCCTGCGCGATCGGCTTCGTCCACGTCGAGGGGCTCGACACCGAGAAGCTCCAGGCGCACCTCTGGGAGAAGCACCGCATCATGACGACGCCGATCGTCCATCCCGAGTTCAACGGCCTCCGGATCACCCCCAGCGTTTACACCACGCCCGACGACATCGACGTCTTCTGCTCCCGCATGGAGAAGATCCTCAAAGACGGGCTCCCCTCCTAGCGTCTTTTTCGGGAACTCTGACCCCGGGCCGGTGTCCCTTCCTGCAGGAGGGACAGCCATGACTCGGACCACCCGATTCGTATCCGTCTTCGCGCTCGCGGCCGCCGCCGCATCCGTGGCCCGGGCCGGCGACCGCGATGGTTTCTCCATGACCGTCCTCGTTGACGGGAGGGCCGCTCCCGAGTACGCGGCGCGCGGCCGCATCTACATCGAAGCTCTGAAGGGAAAGGACTTCGTGATTCGGCTCTCCAATCCGACAGGAGAGCGGGTGGCGGTGGCGCTCTCCGTCGACGGCCGCAACGTCGTGGACGCCAAGCGCACGACCGAGCTGGCCGCGACCAAATGGATCCTCGGCCCGTGGCAGACGGCCGATATCCCGGGCTGGCAGGTTTCGGGTCAGACTTCGCGGAAGTTCTTGTTCACCGACACCGCCGGGTCCTACGCGAAGTGGCTCGGCGACACCTCCAACGTCGGCACGATCGAGGCGGTGTTCTTTCGCGAGAAGCGCCGGCCGCCGGTGACCGTCTACAGAGATCGGGAAGAGCAGCCGCAGGACTCGGCGGCGCAGAGCGCACCCGGCGCCGCGGGAACGGCCGAGGCGCCTCGCGCGGAGGCACGCGAAGGCGCGCGGCGGCAGAGCTCCGACAAGCTCGCCGCGACGGGAATCGGCGACGAGACTCGTTTCCCGGTCTCATGGGTGGAGTTCGAGGAAGATCCGGCCCCCGTGGCGCGCATTGCGCTGCGCTACGAGTTTCGATCCGAGCTCGTGCGTCTGGGCGTTCTTCCTCGCGAGGACGATCTGTATGCCCGCGACCGCGCGCGCGGATTCGAGCCTTCCTACGCGCCCGACCCGTACCGGCGGCAGCGGTAGCTCCGCCGGGTTCGGCCGTAGAATCGCGCCGGCGCCGCCCGCAAGCGTCCGGCGCGATTCGCCATTGACCGAGCCGGAGACGACCGACGAGCAACTCCTCGCTTCCGCGCGCGGTGGCGACGAGGATGCGTTCGGCGCGTTCGTGCGGCGGCTCACGCCGTCGGTCCACCGGTGGATGGTCCGCGCGGTCGGTGAAAGCGATGCGGACGACATGACACAGGACGTTTTCTTGAAGGCGTATCGGGGTCTGGAACGCTTCCGCGGCGACGCGCCGGCGCGCGCCTGGCTGGCGGCGATCGCCGACAACGCGGTCAAGAACCGCTATCGGTCGCGGAGCCGCTTTCGCCGGATCTTCGCGGGAAGCTCCGACGCGCTTCCCGATCTCGACCCCGTCTCCCCCGCCGCCGGTCCCGAAGAGAACGCCGGCAGCGGCGAGTCGCTCCGCTTCGTGGCGGAGGCCCTCAAGCGCCTGGCGCCCGAGTTCCGGATGCCGGTGGTGCTCCGAGACATCGAGGAATGGAGCTACGAGGAGATCGCGGTTTCCCTGGAGCTCCCGGTCGGCACCGTCAAGTCCCGCATCGCGCGCGGACGTGGACAGCTGCGGGAGATCCTGAGGCCCCGGATCGGAAAGCTGCTATGAGCGAGACACCGCATCCGGCCGCGTCGGTCGAATTCCTGTCGCGGCTCCACGACCACGAGCTCTCCACAGCCGAGGCGCGCGAGTTCGACGCCCACAGGTCGAGCTGCGTTTCCTGCCGCGATGCAGTCGAGGAGTTCGAGCGGAGTCTGCGGGCGTTCCGGGCATCGCCGACCGCGGCGCCGGCCTCCGACCTCTCCGCGCGTATCCTGAAGAAGATCCGCGAGCAGTCGCCGTCGCGGCGGCCGTTCGGCGTGACGTTCGGAATCGACGTCCGCTGGGCCGGTGTCCTCGCGGCCGCGCTTCTCGTCGTTCTCATCGCTCCGGCCCTGTTCCATCGCCGGGAGCAGCCCCTTGTCCCCGCTCGGTCTCCGGCCTCTCCCGAGGCGCTCCCCGCCTATCTGCTCGAGGAGAAGACGACGACGTCGAAGGACTCCGGCGCGAAGGTCGCGCCGGCGCCGCCGGCCTCGGCGCCCTCCAACGAGACCCGCGCGAAGGACAAGGAAAATGCGAAGCCGCTCGACGCCGAGGTGGAAAGGGATTTCGCCGCCACGCAGCCGCAACCGGAGGCCAGGCGGGAGGGCGGCTATCTCTCCGACGGGATCAACGCTCCCGCCACGGCGGCCCGCGCCGCTCCTGCGGCTCCCCAGAAGCTCCGGCGCCAGACCGCCGCGGCTCCCGGCGGCGAGGCCGGAGGCGCGACCCCCCCGGACGAGCAGCGAGTCTCCGTCCACCTCGTGGTCAACGCGATCGACGGTTACGGCGAAGCGCCGGAAGTGCGCGAGACTCCCACCGACGACTCGCTCGCCGGTCTGGTCGGCCGCGAGTTCATCCTCCTGGTCGAGACCGGAGGACGCGTCCGCGATGTTTCGCCCTCGGTGTCCGCCAACTTTTCCCTGCGCAAGGAGGCGGCGGCGGAAGAGCGTTCCGCTTCGAAGAAGGACGGCGGCGAGCTACTGGGGCTGCGCTTCGCCCCGTCGGATCGCCCCCGGCGCCTCCTCGTCAAGGTGGAGTGACCGTCAGGACCGCCGCGCCGCGGATGCCTCCGCGCTTGACCGCGAGGAGCGCCTCATTCGCGGCCTCCAGCGGATAGAGCTCCACGGACGCGCGCACCGGGATCTCGGCGGAAAGCGCCAGGAACTCCTCGGCGTCCCTGCGCGTGTAGTTCGTCACGCTGCGAATTCCCCGCTCGCCGTACAGAAGCGAGTAATCCATGGCAGGGATCGGGCTCATGTGGATCGCGTTGATCGCGAGCATGGCGCCGCGGTTCAGCCGTGCCAGTGCGAGCGGGACGATTTCTCCCGCCGGCGCAAACAGAACCGCCGCGTCGAGCGGCACGCCCGGATCGTCTCCCGAGTCGCCGGCCCACGCCGCGCCCAGCGACTGGGCCAGCTCGCGGTGGTGCCGTTCGCGCGAGAAGGCGTATACCTCGCAGCCCCAGTGGCGAGCGACCTGCATCGCCAGATGGGCCGAGGCTCCGAATCCGAAGAGGCCGAGACGCCCGCCGCGAGCGATGCCGCTGACCTTCAGCGAGCGGTATCCGATGATCCCGGCGCAGAGCAGCGGAGCGGCGTCGCGGGAAGAGAAGCCTTCGGGCAACTTGTAAACCCAGAGAGCGTTGGCCGAAAGCTTCTCGGCGTAGCCTCCGTTCCGGTCGCGCCCGGTGAAGGTGGCCTGCGGGCAGAGATTCTCGCGTCCCGAACGGCAGAAAGGGCACGTGCCGCAGGTGGACGCGATCCAGCCGACGCCGACGACGTCCCCGGCAGAGAGGCCGCGAACGTCGGGCCCCAGCTCGACGATCCGTCCCGCAGCCTGGTGGCCGGGCGTGATCGGCAGCCGCGCCGGGACTTCGCCTTCCAGGATGTGGAGGTCGGTGCGGCAGACGCCGCAGGCGTCGATGGCGACCACGACCTCGCCCGGACCGGCATGCGGAGAGCCGACGTCCTCGAGCCGGAGCGGGCGCTCCTCCGCGGTTCCGGGCCGATGCAGGCGCTGCGCGCGCATCCGCGCGACTATACTCACGACCTTGAAGCGAATCGACGCGCTGCTGTCGGACTACCAGAGCTCTCACCGGACCCGCGGAAACTTCCGCTGTCACATCGTCGGAGTCACGCTGATCGTGTTCGGCGTTCTTTCGATTCTTCAGACCGTGCCGATCGTCGGCTCCTGGACACTGAGCGAGGCGCTCCTGGCCGCGGTCTTTCTCTTCTACGTCGCGCTGGACCCGCTGCTCGCCGTAGCGGTCGTCGGAGTCGCCGCTCTTCTGGATCTGGCGGCGAGGGCGGTCGGGAACTGGCACATCGGGGCCGCCGCGTTCGTGGTTGGATGGATCTTCCAGGCGATCGGCCACGCCGTTTACGAGAAAGCGAAGCCGGCCTACTTTCGAAACCTCATGCACCTGCTGGTGGGCCCCGCGTACCTCGTCAACGAAGCCCTGCACATCCGGCCGCGCCCGACGCGCTAGCGACTACGGGCCGTACAGCTGTAAGCCGAACGTCTTCGTCAGGAAGATGGCCATCTGTCCGCGCCGGGTGGCCTGGTTCGGACAGTACGCTCCCCCGCCGCATCCGGCCGTGACGCGGTTCCGATTCCTCCCTTCCAGCCGAAGGCCACCGTGCCGGTGCCGGCGCCGACGCTGCCCTCCTCCACCGGCCCACCGCGGGCCGCCGCGATCGCGTCCTCGACATCCTTCTCGGTCACGCGCCGCGACCGGATGTCGTTCAACGCCCAGCCGTCGTTGGTCTCGCCGACGACCGCGTTGACCGAACGGACGTCGGCATTGCCGGGCTGCGCGAGCGTCCAGCGGACCAGAGCGTTCACCGCGGTGCCGACCGCCAGCGTGTTGGTCAGGACGATCGGCGTCTCGAGGTTGCCGAGCTCCCGGACCTGGAGGAGGCCCGCGGCTTTTCCGAAGCCGTTGACGACCCACGCACCGGCGGCGACCTTGCTCTGGAAGAGATCGCCCGCCGCAGGAATGATCGCGGTGACGCCGGTCCGGATCGAGTCGCCTTCGATCAAGGTACGGTGACCCACGCGCACCCCTTCGACGTCCGTGATCGCGTTGATCGGCCCGGGCGGCAGGACTCCAGGTGTGACGCCGAGCTCGCGGATCCGGGTCGTTGGGGAACGGCTTCCGGCGGGGGTGTCGCCGCGAGCCATACGAGCGCCGCGACACCGTGATGCGCGAGGCGGAGTTTCAGCAAAACGTGGTCATCACCGCGTCGGGGTGGTCGAGGCGGTAGCCCTCGCCGGCCGGATCCGGGTCCACTTCCAGAACGGCGCCGTTCAAGCGGCGGAAGGAGTATTCGTCCATGACGACGGGGATGCCGGCGATCTCGAAGCGGCGGCCCTCGTCCGGGGCGTTCTCCTCGACCGAGATGCGAAAGCCCGTTCCGCCGCAGCCCAGCAGATGCCGCACCGAGAGCACGGCGCGCGAGAAGTCCGCCTCGCCGCGAAGGCGCTGCGCCGCCTCGGGCGTGATGCGCATCGGAGCCGTCTCGTCCGCCATGAGATGCTGATTCTATGAGCAAGCGCGCGGTGTCCGCCGTGACCATCGCGGCGTCGGACTCGGGCGGCGGGGCGGGCATCCAGGCGGATCTGTTGACCTTCGCCGCGCTCGGCGTCCACGGCGCCGCGGTCCTCGCCGCCGCGACCGCGCAGAACACCGTCGGGGTCTTCGGGATCGAGACGCTGTCGCCGCGTTTCGTGGCCCGTCAAATCGACGCGGTTTTCTCGGACCTCCAGCCTCGGGCCGTGAAAATCGGGATGCTTTTCGACGCGCCGCGGATCCGCGCCGTCGCGGCGGGCCTCCGCCGCCACCGCGCCCACAATGTCGTGCTGGATCCCGTGATGGTCGCCAAGACGGGAGCGCGGCTGCTCTCGCCGCGCGCCGCCGGGACTCTCGCGAGGGAGCTGCTGCCGCTGTGCGACCTCGTCACACCCAACATTCCCGAGGCGTCGGCCCTGTCGGGTCTGTCCGTGCGGACGCCCTCCGATCGGCGAGTCGCCGCCGGCGCGATCGCCGACCTGGGAGCGCGCGCGGTCCTGCTCAAGGGCGGTCACGCGCGCGGCGGCGTCGTGAGGGACCTTCTGTTCGACGGCCGGTTCTTCACGGAGTTCGCGGCGCCGCGGATTCGGACGCGCGCGACCCACGGCACCGGCTGTACGCTCTCCGCCGCGATCGCCGCAAATCTCGCGCTGGGACGATCTCTGGAGGATGCCGTCCTCAGGGCGATCCAGTTCCTCCGCGCCGCCCTCGCTCGGGGCGTCTTCCCCGGGCGAGGGCACGGAACACCGGGCCGTGTGCCGATCAGTTCTCGATCGCGGAGCAGGCCCGCGGCTGGTAGTCGGGTACGGGGTTCGTGACGGGCGGAATCGTCCTCAGGTACGCGTCCCGGGGCCAAGAGAGGCTTAGGCGTGCGTTTCCGCTCGTCACTCCCAGTACGAGAACGCGTATCCGAGGGACGAGTACGCGGTCTCCGAGATCGCCGTCCGCTCGACGTCGCGGTTGGAGTCCATGTCCTTCAGGAGTCCGACCATGCGGTGCTTGGCCCCCTGCACGAACGCGCGGGCGAGCCGCACTTCCTCGGCCGCCTTCTCGGGCCCGGAGCGGGCCAGCGCCGCCGTCGCCCGCGAGAGAACGGCGAGGGAACCGTACAAGTCGATAGCGACATTCGCGAGACGCTCCTGGTGGTATTCCTTCTGGATCACGTCCTTGCCGTACTTGCGCAGCAGCGTCTCCCCCGCTCCCGCGACCGTGCGCGCGTACTTCGCGACGATCTCGCCTTCGGCCGCGAGCTCCGGCGCGATCCTCGTCAGGCGGTTCGGAACCACGCCCCGAATCTTCCGCGCTGCGTAGTCCGACAGGATCCCGAACGACGTTAGGGGCGCTCTCAATGCTCGGCCCACCTCCTTCAGGTCTTCGCCGACCTCCTTCAGGCCCGACAGAGAGACGAGGACGCGGAGGATTTCGTTGGTGCCCTCGAAGATCATGTTGATGCGGGAGTCGCGGAGTGCCTTCTCGTACGGGTACTCCTCCATGAAGCCGTTGCCGCCCGCGATCTGGAGGGCGTCGTTGATGTTTCGCCAGACGGTCTCGGTGCCGTAGATCTTGCAGCACGCCCCTTCGAGGGCGTAGTCCTCGAGACCCCGGTCGATGAGGCCCGCCGTCAGGTAGACCATCGACTCCAGGGCGTACGTGGAGACGACCATGCTCGCAAACTTTGCGCGGATCATTTCGAACTGCGCGACCGGCGTTGCGAACTGCTTGCGCTGCGTGGCGTGGCGCGCGGCGTCCCGGAGCATGACCTTGCAGCCGCCGATGCAGCCCGCTCCGAGAGACGTGCGTCCGGTGTTGAGGACCTCCACGGCGATCTTGAACCCCTGTCCCCTCTGCCCCAGCACGTGAGACGCCGGAACGCGCACGTTCTCGAGTGTGATCGGAACCGTGGACGACGCCTTGAGCCCGAGCTTCTGCTCCTCCTTGCCGGGAATCACTCCTCCGAGCTCCTTCGTGATGGCGAAGGCCGTGATCCGGCGATGCTCGTCCTTCTCGGCGAGCCCGACGTCCTTGGCGAAAACCGTGAAAAAGTCGGCGAAGCCGCCGTTGGAAATCCAGTGTTTGGTGCCGTTGACGACGAACATGTCCGTCTTCTCGTCGTAGACCGCGGTCGTCTTGATCGCGGCGGCGTCCGACCCGGCTTCGGGCTCGGTGAGCGCGAAAGCCGCGATCATCTCCCCCGTCGCCAGACGCGGCAGCCACTTCTTCTTCTGTTCCTTGGTGCCGTGGAGGATCAATGCCTTGAGGCCGATCGACTGGTGCCCGCCGATCAGGATGCCGAGCGAGGCGTCCACCGTCCCGATCTCCTCGGTCACGCGGCAGTATTGCGAGGCCGTGAAACCGTACCCGCCGTACTCCTCGGGGATCGTCATGCCAAAAGCCCCGAGCTCGCCGAGCCCCCGCACCACCTCCGCCGGAATGCGGTGCTCGCGCTCGAACTGCCGGCTGTCGACGTGATCCTTCGCGAAGGCGCGGAACGAATCCAAGAATGCCGAGACGACCTCCCGCTGCGCCGGGTCCACTTCGGGATACGGGAAGATCGTGTCCTCCGGGATCAGCCCGAAGAACAGCGATTTGACGACGGGCATCAGACGCGGTGACAGGGCGGCGAGCGCGGCGCTGCCGGTGAGTCGATTGGTCATGAGTAGAGCTCCCTCGATTGGTTCTCGCGGCGGGTGCCATCGGCGTAGAAGCCCTTCCGGGCATTGGCGAGCTCGCGGATCAATTCGGCCGGCGCGAAGCGCGGCCCCAGTCTTTCGGACAGATCGTCCAGACGGCGGAACACCCGGTCGGCGCCGAGCGAGTCCGCGTAGCGCAGGAGTCCCCCGCGGAACGGGGGGAAGCCCGTGCCGAAGATCATCGCGAGGTCCAGCCGGCCGGGATCCTTCACCACGCCGTCCTCCAGGCAGAACGCGGCCTCGTTGATCATCGGGAGCACCAGCCGGGACACGATGACTTCTTCGGGCAGCGGAGACTGTTCGCGTGGAGTCACGCGCAGCGCCTCGTACGCGTCGCGGGAAGGCTTGCCGCGCTTGCCGTTGACGTACTCGTAGAAGCCCTTCCCGCTCTTGCGGCCGAGCCGTCCGGCGCTGACCAGCGCCTCCTCCCCTCCCGCCTGGATCCGCTCGGGAAACGCGGCTGCGAGAATCTCGGACGCCTTGACCGCGACGTCGAGGCCGACGTCGTCCAGCAGCGCGACAGGGCCCACGGGCATGCCGAAGCGCGTCATCGCGCCGTCGACGTCCTCGATCCGGCAGCCCTCGCGGAGCAGCCGAACGGCTTCCGACAGATAGGGCGCGAGGATCCGGTTGACCAGGAAGCCGGGCCCGTCTTTGACGACGACCGGAGTCTTCCCGAGCTTCTTGGCGAGCGCGAAGATCGTGGCGACGGTCTCGTCGCTGGTGCGTTCTCCGCGGATGACCTCCACCAGGGGCATGCGGTGCACCGGATTGAAAAAGTGCATGCCGACGACCCGCCCGGCGTGCACTGCGCCCACGGCGATCTCTGTGATCGGCAGAGTCGAGGTGTTCGACGCGAAGATCGCCGTCGGCGGAACGATCCCTTCCCACTCGGCGAGGACCGCGCGCTTGACGGTGAGCTTCTCGACCACGGCCTCGATGGTGACGTCGCACCGCCGGAACCCGGAATAGTCGAGAGTGCCCGAGATCAGGTCCATCCTGCGGGACATCTCCCGTGGGGTCAGGCGGCGCTTCTGGACCGCTTCCTTCCAGATCGCCGCCGCGGACGCGAAGCCGTGGGCCAGAGCCTTCGGCTCGATGTCCTTCATCCGCGCGGGCAGACCCTTGTCGGCGGCGAGCTGCGCGATGCCTCCTCCCATGACGCCGGCGCCCAGGACACCGACACGCCCGACTTCTGCCGGCCGGATCGAGGGATCGTCCACGCCGGTCTCCTTCTTGACCTCCTCGGTCAGGAAGAAGATCGCGAGCAGGTTCTTCTGGACCTCACCGCCGAAGACGAGCCCGATGTGCCGCGCCTCGGCCTCCAGCCCCACGGCGACCGGTTTGCCGTACCCCTCCTCGATCACCTCGAGCGCCTCGAGCGGCGCGGGATAGTGACCGCCGGTCTGCTCGACGACCCGGTCGCGTGCCCTGGAAAAAATCACTCTCCGCCCGAGCGGCGTAGCCTCGAAAAGCGCCTCGACGGGAGCTCGCTTCTTTCGCAGTGTGCGCGGCTTCCCCATGCCGAGCTTCGAGCGCGTGAACTGGCGCGACCAGCTGTCGAGGATCGCGGCCGGCACGGCTTCGTCGACCAGGCCGATCCGGCGCGCGCGCTTCGCGTCGAGTGTCTTCCCGGTCAAGATCAGGTCGAGGGCCGCGGTCAATCCCACGACACGCGGGAGGCGCGTACATCCGCCCCACGCCGGAAAGATCCCCAGCTTGACCTCCGGCAGGCCGATCTGCCCTTTCGGCGAGTCGGTCATGAGCCGGTAGTCGCAGGCCAGCGCGAGCTCGGTTCCACCTCCGAGGCACGCCCCGTTGATCACCGCGACCGTCGGATACGGGAGGTTGGCGAGCTGCTCGAAGAGAGACTGGACGCGCGTGACGCCGTCCCGGACGTCCTCCGGACGGACCGCGAGGAACTCCTTGACGTCCGCGCCCGCGATGAAGATGTCGGGCTTGCCACTCCGGATCATCAGACCGCGGATCCGCGTTTCGCGAGAAAGACGCACGAGCACGTCGGCCAGCTCGGCGACCACCGCTGTCGAAAACTTGTTGACCTTCTCACCGGGGAGGTCGAACGTCAGGACGGCGAGCCCGTTCTCGACGATCTGGAGATCGAAAGCGGTCATACCTGCTCCACCACGACCGCTCCCCCCTGCCCGCCGCCGATGCACATTGTAGCCAGGCCGAACTGCGTTCCCCGCCGCCGCATTTCCTTTAGCAGCGTCAATACGAGCCGGTTCGCGGAGGAGCCCACCGGGTGCCCGAGGGCGATCGCGCCGCCGTTGACGTTGGCCCTCTCCCAGTCGATATCGCCGATCGGGCCTCCCGTCCGGTACTTCGCGTGCCAGGCTGCCGAGGGAAAGACCTTTGCGCACGCCAGGACTTGCGCGGCGAACGCTTCGTTGATCTCGACCAAGCCGATGTCCTTCCACTCGATCCCGGCGCGCTTCAACGCAATCGGCGTGGCGACCGCCGGCCCCAGACCCATTCGCTCGGGCTCCAGCGCGCAGAAGGCGAGGCCGCGGATCCGGCCCAGCGGCGCGTAGCCCTTCGCCTTCGCGGCCGACGCGCTCATGACCAGCGTCGCTGCTCCCCCGTCGGTGATCTGCGAGGAATTGCCGGCGGTGACCGTTCCAAACTTCTTGTCGAAGTACGGCTTCAGCTTCGCGAGCGCTTCGAGCGTCTGGTTTTCGCGGATCCCGTTGTCCTGCGTCGCCATGGACTCGTATCGCGGAGCGATCGGCACCGGCACGATCTCCTCGGCCAGTTTCTTGCGCGCCATGCTCGCGCGCTGGTGGGAGCGCAGCGCGAACGCGTCTTGCTCCTCGCGGGAGATCGCGTGCTCGCGAGCCAGGATCTCCGCTGTCTGTCCCATGTTGAGGCCGCAGACGGCGTCGGTGAGTCCCATCTCGAGGCCGCTGAGCGGCCGGAAGAGCCGGGGCCGGAAGCGGGCGATCGCCGCGAGCTTCGCCCCCGTCGTCTTTGCGGTGAAGAGCTGCGTGAAGGCGTCCTGCGCCTGCCGCGAAAAAAGCAGCGGGATGTTCGACATGGACTCCACACCGCCGGCGAGGATCGCATCCGCTTCGCCGGACGCGATGCGGTCCGCCGCGTTCGCGATCGACTGGAGGCCCGAGCCGCATAGACGATTCACGGTGTAGGCCGGCACGGCGTCGGGCACGCCGGCGCGCAAGGCCGCGACCCGAGCCACGTTCACGGCATCGGGCGGCTGGGCGATGTTGCCGACGATGACCTGGTCCAGCTCCGCCGGGTCGAAGTCGGTCCGGGCCAGGAGCTCGAGCGCGACGACGCGGCCGAGGTCGGCGGCCGTGGAGTACTTCAGGTCGGTGCCGGCGCGGGAATACGGTGTGCGCAGACCGTCGACGATGACGACGTCACGCGACATGCGATTTGCCGGCGGCCTCGTACATTCCTTCGATCAGCTCGTGATATCGGCTCTCGAGGATGCGGCGCTTGACCTTGAGGGTGGGCGTGATCGACCCGTCCTCGATCGTCAGATCCGACGGCAGCACCGCGAAAGCCCGGACCTGTTCGTGATGCGGTTTGCCGGCGTTGTAGGCGTCGATCTCGCGCTGGAAGAGGGCCCGCACTTCGGGCGAAGCGTCGGGCTGGCTCCAGTTGACGTCGATCTGGCGGGACGCGGCCCACTCGCGCAGCCGGTCGAAGTTCGGGACGATCAGGGCGGCCAGGAACTTCTGCCGGTCCCCGATCACGACGGGGAGGCTGATGAATGGAGACTTTTTCAGCTCGTTTTCGATCGGCTGCGGCGCGGCCTTCTTTCCACCCGCGAGCACGATCAAGTCCTTCTTGCGGTCGGTGATGGTCAGGTAGCCGTCCTCGTCCAGGTGACCGATATCGCCGGTATGGAACCAGCCGTCCTTGTCGATGGCCTCGATCGTCGCCTCGGGCTTCTTGTAGTAGCCCCTCATGATGTGCGGACCGCGCGTCAGAATCTCGCCGTCCTCGGCGATCTTGACCTCGACTCCCCGGATCGCTTTGCCCACGGTGCCGAGCCTCCAGCGGCCGGGACCGTTGACGGTGATGACGGGCGACGTTTCGGTCAGGCCGTAGCCTTCGTAGACCATCACGCCGGCGCCGACGAAGAACTCGGCCAGATCCTTCGACAGCGGCGCACCGCCGGAGACGGCGAAGCGGAAATTGGTCCCGAGAGCGTGACGAATCTTCTTGAAGACGAGGGCGTCGGCGACCTTGATCTTGCGGGCGAGGGCCGGCGCCGGAGGCTGCCCCTGGTTAAGCGCGGCCACGCGAGCCTTCCCCACCTCCACCGCCCACCGGAAGATCTTCTTCTTGATCGGGCTGCCGGCTTCGACTTTCGAGACGATCCGCGCGTAGACCTTTTCGTAGACGCGGGGCACGGCGCCGAAACAGTGCGGGTTGACCTCGACGAAGTTTGCCGCGAGCTTGTCGATCGATTCGGCATAGGCGATCGAGGCCAGTCGATTGAGGTAGGAGTAGTCGAGCATCCGCTCGAAGACATGGGAGAGAGGCAGGAACGAGAGGGCGATTGCGTCCGCCGTGAACGGAATGACTTCGCAGCCGGACGTGACGTTGAACACCAGATTGGAGTGCGTCAGCATCGAGCCCTTGGGCTCCCCCGTGGTGCCCGAGGTATAGATGATCGTGGCCACGTCCTCGGGCTTCACGCGATCGGCGCGCTGGTCGAATATGGCGGGACTCATCTCGAGCGTCGGCCGCCCGCGGTCCACGACGGAGTGGAACGTCGTGTAGCCCGGCTCGGGCGGAGGGTTTCCCTCGATCACGATCACGTGGTCGAGGCCGGGACACTGGCTCTTGATCGTCAGGATCTTGCCGAGCTGCTCGCGCGTCGAGACGAACAGCGCCCGGGCGCCCGAGTCGTTCAGCAGGGGCGCAATCTGCCCGGCCGGCAGCGTCGGATAGAGAGGAACCGACCAGGCTCCCGCGCAGAGGATCGCGTAGTCGGCCATGGGCCACTCGGGCCGGTTCTCGGACAGGATCGCGATGCGGTCCCCGGGTTGGATTCCGAGGCCGTTCAACCCCAGCGACAGCGCCCGCACGGTGAATCCGAAGTCGGAAGCTGAAATCGGTTTCCACTGTCCGTCGACCTTGGAGATCAGCAGGTTCGGCTTCCCGCTGGCCGCCGCCGCACGGAAGACGTCGCAGAGGGTGCGGGGTGCGCTCGGCATCGAATCTCCCTCCTCGCCGGATTGTGTCCTGCGCACCGGAGCCGGTCAAGGACGCCGGGGGAGTTCCGCCTGTCATCCCGAGGAGCGCAGCGACGAGGGATCCCGAACTCCATCGCCACGGTCGCTCGTCGAATACGGGATCCCTCGCTTCCGCTCGGGATGACGGCGCTTCGATAGGATCTCGCTCGTGGCGATCGCGCTTCTCGCCGGCACGGTCCTCGCCCTGGCCGGCTTCCTGCTGACCTCCGTCCAGGGATTCGCGCTGGCCTCGCACCTGGCCGCCGCCGAGCCGGCCGCCCGTTTCCTGGTCACGCGCCACGTGGCCTATGCGATTCCGACGGTCCTCCTGTCGCTTTTCTCGCAGTCGATGGTGATCTTCTTCTTCATCGGCACGGGCCGCCTGGTCAAAGACGAGATCGCCACATTCGCCGAGCCCGAGAAACGCGCGGTGCTCGCTGCGCTCCGGGACTTCAAGCGTCGGACCTCCCCGGCCGCCACCTTCGCGCTGCTTTCGGCCATCGCGGTGTTCGTTCTCGGCGGCGCCGTCCACACGCGCACGCTTCCCGGCTGGACGCACCTGGCGGCTTCGCTCCTGGCCGTCGCCACGCACTTCTGGGCTCTGCGCGAGGAGTGGCGCGCGTTCCTCGACAACGGAAAGCTCATGGCGGACCCCAAGGCCTGGGCGCGCGGGGCCACGCGGGGACAGGCTGCGGGATGAACGCCGCGCTCGTGGGAAAATCCGCTCTCGTCACGGGCGCCGGCATTCGCCTGGGACGCGCGATCGCCATTGCCCTCGCCGAGGCCGGCGCCGACGTCGCCGTCCACTATCGCTCCTCGGCCGCGCCCGCGGAAGAGACGGCCGCGGCCATCCGCCGTCTCGGCCGGAGGGCCGTGACCCTCGCCGCAGACCTCGCCGACGCGGCGCAGTGCGAAAAGCTCGCGGGCGACGCGATGACCGCGCTGGGCGGGCTCGACGTGCTGGTGCACTCCGCCGCCAACTTTCACCGCGCTTCCCTCCGAGAGACGGACGCCGCTCTCTGGGACGACGCGATGCACGTCAACGCCCGCGCCGGGATGCTGCTGGCGCGCGAAGCCGCGCCGACGTTGGCCGAGAGGCAGGGACGCATCGTCCTGATCTCGGACCTCCTCGCCACGCGGCCCGAACGAAACTACGTGGCGCACGCCACATCCAAGGCCGCCGTGGAAGGCCTCGTCCGCGCGCTCGCGGTCGAGCTCGCACCGCACGTCCGCGTCAACGGCGTCGCGCCGGGGACCGTCCTGGTTCCCGAGGGCACTCCCGAAGCGACCGCGGCGCGCTGGGCCCGACAGGCACCTCTCCAGCGCAACGGAGATCCGTCCGACGTCGCAGCGGCAGTCCTGTTCTTCTGTACAGGACCTGACTTCGTCACAGGACAGATCCTGTGCGTCGACGGAGGCAAATCCCTGACCTGACTCTCGTCTGTTAAAATATCCCCCGCACCTCCAGCAAAAAGCACCATGGCAGAAACCTCCATCAAGGCGGGACGCGTGTGTCTTCTGGCGCTGGCCGGCCCACTTCTGCACGGCATCGCGTCCGGCGTGGGGCTCGGCATCGTGCCGGCTCCTCCGCCCGAGTGCGGGAGCGCGAGCCCCGTTGTGTTCAGCGACTCGACGTCGATCGCTCTGGTCGACGGAGGAGTCGTGTCCACGTCGATCGTGGTCTCGGGCCTGGGCCCCTACCTCTGGGACGTGGGAGTCCAGACCCACCTCGTCCACTCCTTCAGCTCCGACCTCTCGGTCACACTGACTTCGCCGGCCGGTACCGTCGTGACGCTGACGAGCCACAACGGCGGAGGCAACTCCAACGTCTTCGACGGGACCGTCTGGGACGACCAGTCCAATCCGGGAGGTCAGGTCCCGTACCTCGGCAACAACGGCCTGGTGACGGACCAGATCTACACGAACGGGGTCACGGCCTCCCCGCTCGCGCCGGAGGAGGCGCTGGGCGCGTTCGTCGGCGAGGACCCCAACGGGACCTGGACGCTCCGAGTCGGCGACGACGTCCCGGGCCATACGGGAACCCTGAACGGATGGTCGCTGTCGATCGCCGCCCTGCCCAAAGCCCCGAGCGTCATCTCGCGTTTCAGCCCTTCCAACTCCGCCTCCGTCGCGATTCCCGACAACGGCAGCGTCAGCTCGACGATCGACGTGCCCGACGGCATCGGCTCGCGCGTGTGCAAGGTCTCGGTGGTCACGTCGATCACGCATCCCAACTGCGGCGACCTCGAGATCACGCTGCGCTCGCCGAGCGGGACGGTCGTGACGCTTTCCACCGACAACGGCGGCGCCAACGACAACGTCTTCAACGGAACCCTCTGGGACGACGCCGCCAACCCGGGCGGCCAGATCCCGTACGTCCACAACGACGGTCTCGTCACGGACCAGGCTTACGTCAACGGCGTACCCGTGCCCACGCTGGTTCCCGAGGAAGGCCTCGCGGCGTTCAACGGCGAGAGCCCCGTCGGCACGTGGAAACTGACCGTCGGCGACGACTCGCCCGGCGGCAGCGGCGTTCTGGCCGGTTGGTCGCTGAACATCGTCACCTGCAGCTGCGCGGAGTCCTTTCCGGGCTCGCCTCTGCGCGTCGACGAGCACGGCGACGGCTTCTACTCCAACTTGAACGGCGTGTTCGAAGTTGGAGAGACCGTGACCGTGGAGCCCTCCTGGACCAACCCCGGCACGACGCCTTTCACGCTGGTCACCTATGCCCACGACTTCACGGGTCCGGCGGGCCCGACGTATTCGTTCGCCGACACCGGTGCGTCTTACGGGACCGTTGCGGCTCTTTCCACGAGCAACTGCTACGACGCGACCGGCGACTGCTATCGCCTCAAGATCACCGGCGCGCGCCCGGCGCCGCACTGGGATGCGAGCTTCCAGGAGATCGCGGCGCCCATCGCTCTGGGCCAGTCGCAGCAGGACCCTTATTTCGCCACATGGGTTCTGCACATCGGAGGAAGCTTCGCCGACGTTCCGTCCACGGATCCGTTCTACCGGTCGATCGAGACGATCTTCCACCTCGGCATCACCGGCGGCGGATCGTGCGGTGGCTTCTGCCCGAGCGACTCGGCCCTGCGCAAGCAGATGGCGGTCTTCCTCCTGAAATCGAAAGACGGCGCGGCGTACGTGCCGCCGGCGGCGACCGGAATCTTCATCGACGTGCCGGTAACCGACCCGTTCGCTCCCTGGATCGAGGAGCTCTACAACCGGGGCATCGCCGCGGGCTGCGCGCCCGGTCCGGCCTACTGTCCGGAGCTGTTCGTGCAGCGCCAGCAGATGGCCGTCTTCCTGCTGAAGACCCTCCTGGGGTCCGACTACACTCCGCCTCCGGCGACCGGGATCTTCTTCGACGTGCTGCCAGCGAACCCGTTCGCTCCGTGGATCGAGGACCTGTTCAATCGCGGAATCGCCGGAGGGTGCGGCGGCGGGCGGTTCTGTCCCAAGAACCGCAACACCCGCGCCCAGATGGCCGCATTCCTGACGAAGACCTTCGGCCTTCAGCTCTACGGTCCGTAGCGCCGCGCGGCTCGCCGGCGGCCCTCGCCCCACCTACCGCGAGAACTCGGCGTGCTCCTCACGCAGACGCCGGACGAAGGCGCGCATGAGCTCGCGGCGCGGTGCCGCGAGCTGTTCCGCGCGCGAGGTCTTCAGGCGCGCGTTTGCCGCTTCTTCGATCGCCGAGGCCATCTCGAGGATGTCCAGCCTCTCGCGGTAGGCGTCGGCGAGGCCGCGGGCGATGCCATAGGCGCCCATGGCCTCGAGCGTGACGGCGTCGTGGACGATCTCCTCTTCCGGCGTCGCGGGCGCCTCCAGCCGGGACAGGCCCCGGAAAAGCCGCTGGACCGTCCGGGGCGATATGCCTAGAGACGCCAGGAAGATCTCGGTGCGGCTGCGATGGCCCATCCGCGAGACCCACTTTTCCTGGCCCGAGAAGACGGCGAGGAGGAAGAGGAGCTCCTCGTCCAGCGGCGGCGCGCCGTTTCCGCCGGCGATCGCCTCGGAGGCCGAAACCATCCGCTCGACGTCGCCGTAATTCGTAACGCCGTCCAGTCCCACCGCAAGCGGCTTGACGTAATCGAGAACCCTCTTGCGCGCGGCGGCATCCATGAAGGGATACTACTGAACCAGCCATGATCATCCGACGAAACCCGAAGATCCGTTTCGCGAACCCCGACCCGTCGCGGGTCCCGCCCGGGCAGTTCGTGACGCAGCAGTGGCCGGTCCTTCACGCGGGCGGCATCCCGAAGATCGACCTGACGACCTGGAAGTTCTCGGTCTGGGGAGAGGTCGAGAATCCCACGTCGTGGACCTGGGAGGAATTCCAGAAGCTCCCGCGGGCCAAGCGTGTCAACGACGTCCACTGCGTGACGCACTGGACCAAGCTCGACAACGAGTGGGAGGGAGTCCCGGTCCGGGAAGTGCTGCGCATCGCCCGGCCGAAGCCCGTGGCGCGCTACGTCATCGAGCACGCGTTCGGCGGCTGGACCACCAACGTCCCGCTGGAAGACTTCGACCGGGACGAGAACCTGCTGGCGACGCACCACGGCGGCGTTCCGTTGGCTCCCGAGCATGGCGCGCCGATGCGGATCGTGATTCCCCACCTCTATTTCTGGAAGGGCGCGAAGTGGGCGGAAGGGATCGAGCTCACGCGCGAAGACCAGGCGGGATTCTGGGAGGAGCAGGGGTACCACATGCGCGGCGACCCCTGGAAAGAAGAGCGCTACCGCGACGGTTTCTGACGAGGCGCCGCGTCCTCCTCGGGTGCATCGTCCCGAGACCGCCGCCGCTGCTCCCGGATCATCTGCCTGGCGTTCTCGCGCATCCGCATGAGGCGCTCCCTCTGCTCGGGCGTGAGCACCTGCTTCATGTCGAGCTCCATCATCGCGAGCTCCTTCTGAAGGGCGCTCCGCGCCGTCTCGCGCGCCTCGATCTTCGCCTCGACGGCCTTGCGATCCACCGGATCGCTCTGCATGGCCTGCTCGTACTCGAACTGCTTCTTTTCGAGATCGGCTCGCAGGTCGATCAGCTTGGGCTTGGAGCGCGCGAAGATCTTCTCCAAGGACGCCGTTTGCTCCGGCGTGAGCTGGAGCGCCTTCGCGACGACGGGGCGCTTCCACCACTTCCCTTCGATCGCCCGGGCCGGCTGCGCCCGGACCGTCGCGGCGGCGAGCAGTGCCGCCGCCACGAGAAGCGTCCGCCTCACAAGCTCTCTTCCATCGCGAGGTCCGAGGAGTCGTCTCCGCCGCGCGCCAGGTACGCCGCCTCCCGCAGCAGCGCGTCGTCGTCGCGGTCGGCCGGCGAAAGGCCGGAATCGTCGGCAGCCGTCTCGACCGTGCTGGCGGAGGAGGCCACCGGCGCCGGGGCCTGCCTCCACGGCATCGCCAGCGCCAGGATCGCGAGCGAGGCCGCGATCCCGACGGCCCAGCGCCAGGGATTCCGGCGGGCCCGCGGAGCGGACCGGCGGATGGCCGCCATCGTCGCGCCTTCGGCCTCCCGCCACTGCTGCGGGGTCCGCCGCTCGATCTCCTCGACCTCTTCTTCCCCGATCTGCCGCAGCGCCGTCTGCCATTCCTGGAGCGCGCGGCTGCAGGCCTGACACTCCGAGAGGTGCCTCGGCAGCGCTTCCGGCTCTCCGGAGGCCGGCGCCGCCAGAGAGAAGAGCTCGGCGTCGGTCAGGTGCTTGTCCGACACGGTACGGTCCATTCTGGGTTCCTCAGCTCTGAAAGTCTCCGAGACGGCCCCGGATCTTCTGGGCCGCCCGGAACAGGTGCGACTTGATCGTCCCCGAGTCGAGACCGGTGACCTCGGCGATCTCGGGGATCGACATCTCTTCGAAGTGCTTCATCGTGAAAATCGCGCGCTGCCGCGGCGAGAGCGCTCCGATCGCGGTGCGCAACCTCTCGCGGATCTCGCGGCCGGCGGCCCGACGCTCCGGCGATGGATCCGGATGCGGCGCCCACTCCTGTGGCCCCTCCCCCGACTCCTCGTCGCGCGACGGACTCTGGTGGAAGTAGAGAACGAGGCGGCGCCGCTTCAGCCGGTCCTTGCACCAGTTGATGCAGATGCGCGTGAGCCACGTCTCGAACGTCGAGCCTTCCCGGAAGGAGTCCAGGCTCTGATAGGCGCGCAGGAAGCTCTCCTGCGCGGCGCAGTCGGCCTCTCCCCCGTCGCGCAGGAAGCGATAGGCCACGCGCGTGATCTTCTTCTGGTACTGGCGGACGAAATACTCGAAGAGCTCCGTCTTCCCGGAGCGGATTTCCCGGATGAGCCTCGCCTCGTCGGCGGGCGCCGCCGTCTCGCGGGCGATCATGGGCAGGGCCGACACATGCGATTAGACGAGGACGCCGCCGCCCGGGTTTACCTCGGGAGGCGGCTCCCGGGGAAGGGTAACATCCGGGAGTGGCCGCGCGACAGGTGGTCCTCATCACCGGCTGCTCGTCGGGGATCGGGCGCGCCGCCGCCCTCGAAGCGGCCCGGCGAGGACACCGCGTCTTCGCCACGGCGCGAAACCGCAACGACCTGGCCGACCTGGAACGGGGCGATCTCCAGACCCTGGCCCTCGACGTGACGTCCGGCACGTCGATCCGGGCCGCGGTCGACGCGGTCCTCGCCCGAGCCGGCCGGCTGGACGTCCTCGTCAACAACGCGGGTTACGCGCAGTACGGATCCGCCGAGGACGTGACGTTTGAGGAGTGGCGGGCCCAGTTCGACGTGAACTTCTTCGGGACGCTCGAGGTGACACGGGCTGCTCTGCCGGCGCTGCGCGCAGCCGGCCGCGCGACGATCGTGATGGTCTCGTCGGTCGCGGGCCGTCTCCCGGTTCCCTTCGCCGCCCCGTATTGCTCCGCCAAGCACGCCCTGGAAGCGCTCTCGGACGCTCTTCGCGTCGAGGTCTATCCGTTCGGCGTCCGCGTCGCGGTGATCGAACCCGGGCCCGTGCCGACGCGATTCACCGAGCGCGCGCGCTCTCTGGTGGCGCCCCTTCTGTCGCGGCCCGGACCGTATCGGAGCTTCTACGCCGGCGCCGAGCGGGCGATGGACGGCGACTTCCAGAAGGGCGGAACGAGCGCCGAGGCGGTGGCCCGTGTCATCGCCCACGCGTTCGAGGCCGAGCATCCGCGCGCCCGGTATCGCGTGGGCGCGATGGCCCGCACCCTCATCCCCATGACGTCGATCCTGCCCGAGAAATGGCGCGACTGGATGATGCGCCGCAGCCTCCGGATCCCGGGACCGGACTCGCGCTAGTTCTAGTACCGAATGACGAGCGGAAGGTCCGGCCGGAGGTCCTTCGATCGTTTCGCCTTCCCGTCGTCGAAGGTCACTTCCATCAGCCACGCGTCCCCCTGGTCGACGTCGAGGACGCGTTGGGCCTGGAGGTACTTCAATGCCGGGATCGACTCATAGGACTGAGGCGAGATCAGGCGGATTCCGGTGATCCGGCGGCAGCCGATCGGGTGCGGGTAGAGAGAGCCCCGTGCCGCCTGCTTCTTCGTGTCGGTCAGAGCGGACGGCTCGATGAAGAGTGCCGGGCTCCGCGTATCGTCGCGGGGCGTGAGCATCTCCATGACCTCGCCCTTCGGCATCCAGTCCGCCGTCCAAGACCATGTCGGAAACGGCAACGGTTCGCGGGAGGCACCCGTCCGACGAAGGCCGATGCCGAAGGGGCACCACCCGCTCGAGCGCCACAGCATGCGCTGCCGGAACTTCTCGGCCGCCCGCTCCAGACCGGGTGCTATCGAAACGGTTGTGTCCGGCCACATCAGCTCCAGGTAGCCGTTCTCGAGCTCGACGGCGATGGAGGCGGCGCCCTGCCCGTCGTGCCGATTGGTTTCGGCTGCGAACTGGAAACCCGCGTTCGTCAGCGCGGTCCGCTCCGGCGCGTTCGGCGACACCATGATCCAGACGTGGTCGAGCTCGACGCCGGACCGGGCTGCGGCCGGCGCGCAGACGCCCGTGAGCAGAAGCGGCGCAGCAGCCAGAATGGTCATTGCTTCGACGCGAGGTACATGAATCGCGACAAGCCCCTCTCGCTCGAAAGCGTGTGGACAGCGTCCAGGAAGCGCTGCAAATCGTCGAACCCGGTCTCGCCTTCGAGCCGGACCAGCGCCTTACGTCTCGTCGCGCGGGCGTCGCGCCATTTCTTAGAAACAGAAGCGACGGCCTCCGTCACATCGCGGACTTCGTTCAACGCGAAGCCGCTCCGCTCCAGCAGGCGCTCGTTGTGCCCGGCCGGCGTGAACAGGAAGAAACCGACGGAGCTACGAACGCGAATCTCCTCGTTCGAGAGCTGGCCGGTCACGACGATCGGATCGGTGAACAGCAGCCGCCCGCCCGGCCGAAGGACCCGATGCCAGTCGCGCAGAACGTCGAGTCGGCCGCGCAGATGGTTGATCGAGTCGTTGCAGAAGACGGCGTCGAAGGATTCGTCGGGGAACGGCAGCCGCTTCCCGGCGTCGACGAGCTGAAAGGAGACCCTGGACGCGAGGTCCGCATCGCGGGGCTTCGTCTTCGCCGCGTCGATCCCGTGCGGATTGATGTCGACACCGACGCAACTTGCGCCGGTCTCTTTCGCCATGCGCTCGGTCACGCCTCCGGATCCGCAAGCGATTTCCAGCACCCTCCGTCCGGCCGAAAGATCCAGGAGCCGAAACCACTCGCGCGCCTCCGCGAGCGTGATCCAGCTCGCCTGCCCCAGATCCTCGTCGTAGGTCTCGCGCCGCACCGCTCGCCGGGCGGCGTCGGAGAGGTGACCGTAGTAGCCGTCGTAGAGCTCGACCTCGGGAGCCATACGAGAATCCTATCCGGGAGATCGGGGCCCGAGATCCGGCCGAGTCGTCAGTCGAGCGAGCGCAGGTAGGCCACGATTGCTTCGGCGTCGGCCTTCGACATCTTGAAAGGCGGCATCGGCGGGTCCGGGGGTGTGCCGTTGCGCCCGATGCCGGTCGTGAGCAGATGAATCACCGCCTCTTCCGGAAGTCCGCCGAGGCCTCGGATGTTGACCGACCGGATCGCCCATCGGACTCCCTCGAAGGGAGGCGGGAACGGGTTGGGCGCTCCGCGGAACTCCTCGCCGGGGATGATCGCGCCCTTCCGATCGCGCGGCGAATGACACTGGACGCACATCGCGACGTCGTGGGTGAGATAGCGACCGCGCTCGATCAGGCGCGGGTCCGCTTCGCGGGAGGCTGTCGGTGTCGGAGCCGTCCGCGGAGGCGCAGCCTGCTGGCTCCGGACCGCAGGCGCCGCGAGCGCCAGTGCCGCTGCCGTGACCGTGGCGCAATTGAGGGCGTTTCGGTTCATCTTTCGGACCTTACCTCGGCATTAACTCTATCGCCGGCGCCAGGCGCCGCGCTTCCCGTCGCAAGACGGATTCGAATCTTAGCCCCTGCTTAAGCCCGTCATCGCGCCCGGTTTGCGCACTCTTCCTTTGTGAGCGGCGCGAGAGCGAGCCCACGGAGCCCGTCTCGACGACGACTCAGAAAGGGAAAGGTGGAAACGTGGATCCGATGCTCGAGCTCTCATCGACGACGGCCGTCCCGCCGCTGCGCCGTCGGTGTCTTTTGCGGAGGCTGGCGCTCGCGACCCTCGGCTGCTTCGCGCTCGGCGCGAGCGCACGGGCGCAGCTCGCCCCGAACCAGACCAACGGGTTCGGCAACGACCGGCTCGTCACGTTCACGTACCTTCAGAACTTCGACTGCGTCGACCAGCCGACGATGGATCTGGATTTCAACGGAATACCCGCGCAATCGGACCCCGGCGAGATGCAGATTCCGATCTGTCAGGCGGTGACCGAACCGACGCAAGACCCGGCGGGCGGGGACCTCAAGCACACAGCCCACCTCTACGTCCTGATTCCGTTCTTCTCGGTGGACGGCGACAAGAATCCGGCCGACGCCATGCCATGTCCGGACGTGCAACCGCGGCCCGGCGAGCTCTGCGGCACAGACCTCGGGAACGCGCTCCTTTCGACGTTCGGTTTCCTGCCAGAGGCCTGGAAAGCCAAGGTGAATCCGGCCATTTCGACCCAGTGTCCGGATCCCAACCACGATGTCGCCGGGACGTGCACGATGCACTCCACATCCGTCGACCTGTCCGAAACCCTGGCCGCCCTCGGCAAGACCGGTCCTCCGACCGCTCCGGTCTTCGTACCGACCCCCAACCACAGCCATGTTGTCGACGCCTCCCGCGTCAACACGGGTCCCATCTGGTGGGAGGTGCGGCCGGTCCTCGTTCTCTTCCAGAGCGATTGGCCCGCCGCCGACGGAAGCAGCGGCATCACGTCTTCGCGGAAGATGGACGACGCCGAGGCGGCGAACCGAGCGATCGAGGTCGGCTCGAACTTCTTCCTGTTCTTCAGCTCGAGGATGAGCGCGCACGCTCATTGACGAGCGGGTCGACCGCGGGGAGAGGGGCGGGGCCGTGAGGCTTCGTCCCCTCCCCTCGCTCGCCGGTTCCGAGCGGCGAGCGCATTCTCACGACGGACTGCATCACCCGCAGGCGGAGCCGCCGGCACCGACGCCCCGCGAACTCGAACGTCCGCGGCAACAGTCCCACACGTTCCAGGAGCCTCGCGCGCAGCAGCGCACGGGCGCGGTGGTATCGGGTATTGACCGTCACCCGCGACACCTTCAAATGTCGGGCCGCCTCCTCCGCCGTCAGGCCCTCGACCCCGCGGAGGATCAGGGCGAGCCGGTACTTCTCGGGCAGGCCATCGATCGCCTCCTCGAGAAGCCGGACGAACTCGTGATCCGCCGTCGCGCGCTCCGGATCGGCCGGCGACCAGGCGAGGCCCATGGCGCGGCCGTCCCGATCTTCCGGAGTGCGCTCGCGCCGGTTGTGCCGGGCGCACGCCCAGGCCTCGTACAGCGCGATGCGAGTGATCCACGCCGCGAAGCATGCGGGCACGGTGAGCTGGCGGAGATTCGCGAAGGCCCGGAGCCACGTCTCCTGCACGACGTCCTCGGCATCGACGTCGTTATGGAGGACGGTGCGTGCGACTCGATAGAGACGTCGGTTGTATCGCTTCAGGAGCTGCTCGAACAGATCGCACTCCCCCGCGCAAATGCGCCGCACGATCTCGTCATCGGAAAGGTACAGGTCCCGTTGGTGGCGAATGTGTTCCTCCTTGCGGCGCGCGCTCACGCGCGACGCGTTGCGGCTCTCTCATCAATGCAAGACCAGTGCTTCGCGCCGCGTTCTTAACGACCCATTAAGGGGTCGCCATCGCCGTAAGGAATTCGACGCTCGACACTCTTCTCTAATTGGAGACGGAACCGACCGGCACGGTGCCGAGAGAGCGGGCCGTCCCGTCGAGGTTGTCATGCACACTCACTACCGGTCCGTCGTGTCTGCACTCGTCGTCGTCGCGTGCGCGATCTTTCTGACCGTCATCGACAAGTCCGCGGGCGCCCAGGCCCGCAGTCGGGCCGCTCGATCCGCGGACGACGCGGTACGCGACCACGCGCTGGAGACGCTCGATCAGGGCCGCCAGATCTTTCGTTTTGACACCTTCGGTGACGAGGCGTTCTGGGGCGACACGCTGAAACTGCACGAGGCCATCGAGGGCGCGGCGCTCGGAGGCGTCGGTCCCGGCGTCAGCCCCAACACGGCGCTGGCCGTCGGCCTCAAGGTCGACGTCGACGCCCTGCCGGGCTCGCTGCAAAGCGACCTGAAGCACGGCCGCGTGAACCTCGACGATCCGGCGAACACGCTGGCTCTACTGAAGCTCAACGCCGTCGTCGGAGTGACCGGCTTCTTCGCAAGCAGCGGCACACTCCAGTCGGTCGGGCTTCAGTGCGCCGTCTGTCACTCGACCGTCGACAACTCCTTCGCGCCGGGAATCGGCCACCGGCTCGACGGCTGGCCCAACCGCGACCTGAACGTGGGGGCGATCGTCAACCTCTCGCCCGATCTCTTCGCCGTCGACGCGCTGCTCGGGGTGCCCGACGCCACGACGCGGAAGGTGCTCTCAAGCTGGGGCCCGGGCAAGTTCGACGCCGAGCTCTTCCTCGACGGCAAGGGGTTCCGCCCCGACGGCAAGTCGGCCGCCACGCTCATCCCGCCGGCCTTCGGGCTCGCCGGTGTGAACCTTCACACGTGGACGGGATGGGGCTCGGTGCCTCACTGGAATGCCTTCGTCGCGAACCTGGAGCTCCACGGCAAGGGGCGTTTCTTTGACCCGAGGTTGAACGACGCCGCCCAGTTTCCGATCGCGGCGGCCAACGGCTTCGCCAACGTCAACCCGAACCTGAACCCCGACGACGATCGGATCACGTCGAAGCTCGGGGCGCTCCAGTTCTATCAGCTCGCGATTCCGGCTCCGACGCCGCCCGAGGGTAGCTTCGATGCCGCCGCCGCGGCTCGGGGAGACGAGCTGTTCTCCGGGAAGGCGAAGTGCAACAGCTGCCATCTCGAGCCGCTCTGGACCGAGCCCGGCTGGAATCTGCATACTCCCGCCGAGATCGGCATCGACGACTTCCAGGCCAACCGCGCGCCTGACCACCGTTACCGGACTTCGCCGCTCGGCGGCCTATGGACACACACCAAGGGCGGCTTCTACCACGACGGCCGGTTCGCGACCCTGCTCGACGTCGTCAACCACTACGACTCGTTCTTCGGGCTCGGTTTGACCGACCAGGAGAAGAACGACGTGGTCGAGTACCTGAAGTCGCTGCCGAGCGCGGAGTGACTTCGCTCGGCGGGATGCCCGATGCGTCGCCCCTCACGCTACGCGCGGCTGGCGCGAGATCGTGAGAGGCGCGGTGCGCGCCGCCCCGGAGCGGCCGCCCCCGCCGCGCGTGTCACGTCGCGGGGCGACCCGCCCCACTGTCGGTTCCAGGCGCGGCGCAGCTGCAGGTCGGATCCGAAGCCGGCCACCGCGGCGGCGCGCGTGACCGTCGCGCCGTATTCGAGGTACTGGCGGGCGCGCTCGAGCCGGATCAACCGGAGGTAATGCAACGGCGAGATGCCCGCGTGGTCGATGAACAGCCGCAACAGGTGACGCTCGGTCGCGTGACCGACCTGCGCCAGCGACGCCATGTCCCAGTCGCGCTGCGGGTCGGTGACGATCGCGTCCTGCACCCGGTGCACGGTCGGGTGGAGGTGGCGGCGATGCATCTGGAAGGGCGACAGCTCGGTGTCGCGCGGGGACCGCCGGAGATAGACCACCATGTCCTCGGCGACGTCGGCCGCCAGCGCCTCGCCGCACTCCTCGCCGATGAGGTGCAGCGAGACGTCGACTCCGGCCGTGATGCCGGCGCTCGACGCGATCGGGCCGTCGACCACGAACACGCGATTCTCGACGACTTGCGCCTGCGGCGCCAGATTTCGAAGCAGATGCAAGAGCTCGTGGTGCGTGGTGCAACGCCGAGTGCCGAGCACCCCCGCCCGCGCGGCGAGCAGCGTGCCCGAACAGATGGTCAACAGACGATGCGGCGTGTCTTTGTCGAGGAGCTCGTCGCGTAGCCGCTCCTTCAGCCATCGCGCGACGGCCGCCATCTCCGGCGTGACCCGGGCGAGGTTGGCCGCCGGCTGGCCGACCACCACCACCCAGGTCGGAGTGCCGAGCCGTTCCGGCAACGGAACGAGATCGCCCAGCGACAGCCCGACCGACGTCGGTAGCGTTTCCGTCGGCCCCGCGAAGACGAGACGAAAACGTGGCGGCAGTCCGCGACGTTCGCGGTGAAGGTTGGCAAGACGAAACGCTTCCGCCGGCCCGGCGATGTCCAGCAGCAGCGAGTGCCGGGAGATCACGAAGAGGACTTCGATGAGCTGGTCGCGCGCGATCATGTGCGGAAAGGCCGGCTAAACACAGCATACCGCCGAAACGGCGGCGGGGCCCGGTGCGGGCACCGATGTCCGAAACTGATCCAAAGTTGTCGGCCAGGTGCGGCGACAGCAAGCCGAGCCATCGGTATCTTCCGGATCATCATGATTGATCGAACACGCGCCGGCCGACTCATTCCCGTTGTTGCGCTGTCGGTCCTCCTGACGGCGGTGGTTTCGTGGGGCCATATGTCCCCGCCCGCCGCGCGGCTCGAGAACACGGTGAACGCGAGCCTGATCCCGGGCGACGATTTCTTTGCGTACGCCAACGGCGCCTGGCTCAAAGCCACCGCGATCCCGGCGGGCAAGGAGCGGTGGTCGGCTCGCGACGAGCTCGAGGAAATCAACCGCGGCCGCATCGCGACGCTGCTCGAAGCCGCCAAGGCGGCGCCCGCCGGCTCTCCGGAGCGCAAGGTTGCGGACTTCCATGCCGCCTACCTCGACGAGGCGGCCATCGAGTCCAGGGGCCTCGCGTCGCTCCAGTCGACGCTCGATCCCATCGCGAAGGTCTCGGACCGAGCGGAGCTGACCCGCCTGCTCGCCCGCGGAATGCGCGCCGACGTCGACCCGATGGGCTTCGGCATTTACAAATCCGCCAGCGTGCTGGGGCTCTCCGTCGAGCAGAGCATCCACGGAGAGAAGACCAACACCGCTTTCCTGGTGCAAGGAGGGCTGGGCCTTCCGGACCGCGAGGACTATCTCAGCGCCGAGCCGGCGAAGGAGGCGCTCCGGGCGCGGTATCGCGAATACATCCAGACGCTGCTCGGGCTCGCCGGCTTCGACCGCACCGAGCAGCGCGCGGCCGCGGTCCTCGCGCTGGAAACCGCGATCGCGCAGACCCACGGCACGCGCGAGGCGTCGTCCAACGACCACAACGCCGGCAACGTTTGGACACGCTCCGACTTCGCGCAGCGGGCCCCGGGGATCGACTGGACCGTCTTCTTCGACGCGGCGGGGTTGGCCGGACAGGGAGAGTTCGTCGTCTGGCAGCCGTCCGCGGTGACCGGGTTGGCGGCGCAGGTTGCGTCGCAACCGCTGGAGGCCTGGAAGGATTACCTGCGCTTCCACTCCATTCACGATGTCGCGGACCTGCTGCCGCACGCCTTTGCCGAGCCGGCGCTGGCACTGCGCGCCGCCACCGGCGTCGGGTCGCAGCCCTCCCGTGCCGAGCGCGCGCTCGCGGCCACGCAGTCGGCCATGAAGAGCCCGCTGGGGAAGATGTACGTCCGGCGCTACTTCCCCGCCGAGCAGAAGACCCGCGTGGAGCGGATCTCCGAGGACGTCCGCGCGGCGCTCACGAAGCGGGTCGAGGGCGCGACGTGGATGTCCCCGGCCACCAAGGCGAGCGCTCTGTCGAAGCTGCAGACGCTGTACGTGGGAATCGGTTATCCGGATCAATGGGAGGACGATTCCTCGCTGATCGTGGACCCGGCCGACCCGCTGGGCAACCAGCAACGCGTCCGGGACCGCGCCTACCGCAATGCCGTGGCCCGGCTCGGCCAGCCGGTCAACCTGAAATACTGGTACATCTCACCGCAGACGGTCGGAGCGATTCTCGTGTTCCAGCAGAACGCGTACGTCATGTCGGCCGCGCTGCTGGAGGCTCCCAAGTACGATCACGCCTCATCCGATGCGGCGGCTTACGGTTCCGTCGGGGCGCTCCTCGGGCACGATTTCACGCACTACATCGACGTGCTCGGCGCCGAGTACGACACCGAGCACCGGATGCGCGGCTGGTGGACTCCCGAGGACAAGCAGCGTTTCCAGGAGCTCACGCAGCCGCTCGCGAATCAATTCTCGGCGTATCAGCCGCTCCCCGGCCTGTGGATCGACGGCAAGCTCACGCTCACCGAGAATGTCGCGGATCTCGGCGGCCTGGGCGCCGCGTTCGACGCTTACCGCAGGACGCTCGGCAGCCGGGCCAAAGACGCGGAGTACGTGCGGGAGCAGGACCGGGAGTTCTTCATCGCCTATGCGCAGACCCTTCGGCGGAAGATCAAAGACGGCGCGCTGCGAACACAGGTGGCCAGCAACGACCACGCGCCGGACGAGTACCGAGCCGACGCGGTTCGCAACCTGGATGCGTGGTACGAGGCGTTCGACGTGCGGCCCGGGCAGCGGCTGTACCTCATGCCCGCGGAACGCGTTCGGGTCTGGTAGACGTCCGCCTCACGCCTCGAAGCGGCCATGCGTGTCACCGTCTGCGAGCTCCCGCACGATCCCGGAGCGCTGGCCATCGCGTGGGCCGCGCTGTGCGAGCACACCGGGCGGTACTCCTCCGAGCTGGTGCTGCTGCCGGAGTTCGCGATGGTCGACGCCGTCTGGCAGGACGAGCGATTCGACGAGGCCCGCTGGACGGCCGCACAGGCGGCGAGCGAGGTCTGGCGCCATCGCCTCCCCGAGTTGCGTGTCACGCACGTCGTCGGGACCCGTCCCGTCACCATCGGCGGTCGCCCCTTCAACCAGGGATTCCTCTGGTCCGCCAACGGAGACCTTGTCCCTTTGCGCCGCAAGTTCTTCCTGCCGGATGAGCCGGGCAGCTGGGAAGCGCGGTGGTTCGACCGGGGGGATTCCGATTTCATCGAGTACCGCGCCGACACGTGGTCGTTCGG